>Ga0209512_1000359_pt1 | contig 80934 bp, 66 predicted proteins | sample frozenSSSSmetaG_FD_184142 | JGI IMG/M metagenome (GOLD analysis project Ga0209512, IMG submission 184142) | Glacier valley bacterial and archeal communities from Borup Fiord, Nunavut, Canada, to study Microbial Dark Matter (Phase II) -... | ecosystem: Environmental > Aquatic > Freshwater > Ice >...
GAACACTAAATCAGCGGACAATTTACTTAAAAATCTGGAAATCTTTTTCAGGCAACAGTTTCAGGTTGTGGGAAGAGAATTTAGCATACTATCTACTGAAGAGCCAAAAATAGTTTATTCCATAAGTGAAAAACTCTGGCAATTACATTTTTCATCATCTTCAAAATATAAAGCACAGTTTTACTTCTTTACATTTTACGTGGTTGTGTGAATTTAGTAAAATCCATAGCTTAGCTAAAATTCGGATTGACAAGGAGCGGTTATGATATCATCAGATAATGTGAAACCTAATTATCGCCAATGTTTGGAGGTTTTATGATACTTACTACTTCCATAGATACCCAACCACTGCTCCTTGATGTCAGCAATACTACTCTCCACGTTACTCCCGAACAGTTTGATCGCTTGTGTATCGACAATCCAGATCTACGCCTGGAATTGACTAGTGAGGGAAAATTAATTGTTATGGCTCCTACATTTGCTGAGAGTGGTAATAGAAACTTTGATTTATTAGGTCAGGTTTACGTGTGGAACACACAAAGGGAGTTAGGACTCGCCTTTGACTCTTCGACTGGTTATGACTTCACAGCAATTGGTGGTGGAAAACCATCTCCTGATGTGTCTTGGATTGAAAAGTCTCGTTTAGAGGGGATTTCTCTTAAACAGTTCATCCCCGTGGTTCCCGATTTTGTGATTGAATTGCGTTCTACTACCGACGGATTAAGCGATGCACAAACCAAGATGCTTGAATATCAGCGCCTGGGAGTGCGACTAGGATTGTTGATTAATCCTCAAGATCGGCAGGTTGAGGTTTATAGATTAGGTGAAAGTGTTGCAGTGTTGGATGCACCCATGTCGGTTAGTTGTAAGGATGTGATGCCAGGGTTTATCCTGAGCTTAGCAAAGATCTGGTGATGCTGTGCCAAACATTATCCTTCCTCGATTGCTTACTAGTATGTCATGACAAACTCTAGCCACGGCTTGATGCTTCCTGGTAATTCGGAATTGAGACGCAGGGGTAAGGCTGCTGTGGAAAGTGATTGAGCATAGGCTGGAGTAAGAAATGGTTGGTATATTTTAGCTTCATTCGTTTGTTGTTTAATGAATGCCAAACTGACCCCTTGTAGTAATTGGCGCAAAGGTTGAGTTTCGCTACCTAAACGTTCTTTGACAATGGTGGTTGTCGTCGCTATATTCGCTAGATTTGCCGGATCGCCAATACTTAAGTGTGTACCACCAATAGCTGTTAATAGATACTTAGTACCATGTAGTTGGGTAAAAGGTCGAAGTTGATGGGTGAGTGATGGGGTGAGAGAGTCTTCAGTGCCGGTTAAAATTAAGACTGGTTTGGTAACTTGATTTAAACCAGTTTTACCAAATAGCGAGCCAATGAGTGGATTTAGAACTAGAGCACTCTTTACCCGTTGATCTGCAAAATTTAACTTTTGATCTGGTAACTTAGCTGCAGCGCACTGTAACCAATCACCTGGTGCTTGTCCGACACCAACCGAGTCTTGGCAATATTTGCGTAACTCGCCAATATTCACTTCACCGCCAACCAAAGCCAAAGCAGTATAACCACCCAACGAGTGACCGATGGCTGTGACATTGTCTGTATTCAACTTGCCTTGAAATGACCCAGGCTGAGTATTTAATTTTGCCAATTCATCTAAAACAAAGCTGACATCTTTCGGTAATTCAACGTACTCAGAAGCAGGCATCAAGTTAGATAAATTACCTTTATTTACGGCTGCGGTAACAGCTTTAATATCGCTACCCGGATGTTCAATCGCGGCGACAGTCAAACCGTGAGAAGCGAGATGACGTGCTAAATAACCTAAAAATCTGCGGTTAGCGCCAAAGCCGTGGGACATGACTACCAGTGGCTGTTGCGAATCGTGGTTTTGACTAGTATATAAGTCTACAGTAATGTTGCGATTACGTTGTTTATCGCGCAATACAATTGTTTGCAATTGCACTTTTTGTTGACCCACCGCCGCCGGATCGAATGTGGCTCTAAAAGGGGTAGAATTGGAAACTGGTAACTCACGTTGCAACAAAGAACCGAGAGCCTGACTTTGCCAATATGTCGGGTTGACTTGCACAGCGAGAGCTAGAGCGCGACTTGCATCCACGGTCAAATTCTCTTGAGGATAGGAGCGCAGAAACCCAATTACACTCAAACCATTGGCTTGTCTAGCAGCTAAAGCGATCGCTGACTGAAGACTTTGAACTGTACTACCAGGAATTGCCGTACCTAGGGACTCGACGATGCCTTTACCAGACGGAGACCGCACGAGTTCACCAATGAGTTTATCTCCGACTGCGGGATCAAGTTGCAGATGCCTCAGTAGTAATTCGCGCACTTGTGGGGTAAGTATCGGGGCGTAGAGTTGTAATGAACTTGGTAATCTACCTGTTTTGGCAAATTGCTCTAAGTCAGAAATTGCCACTGACTGCTCAAAAGGGCCAAAACGGAGTGTTACGCGTTGCGCGGCATAGCTTGCGGGAGCAAAGGCAAGCCCACTACAGGCAATGGTCAAACTACACAAAAATCCGCGAATAAATGAAGCCTGACGCCGAGTACTGAAAGGGAAATCCATAAAAATAATTGCTAAGTGCTAACTTTATTCAGTCGCTATTAGCTATTATCCGTAAAATCCACAAGTTTAGTGATGCACCCATTCCTAAAGTATATTTACTGGCTCTTGTCTAAGATAGCGCTGAGTGCAAGGAGTTTCCACGAGCGCCTAGAGGCTAAAAACCTCGGAAAAAGTTCAGCAGCCCAAAGATACCACCTAAAGGACCTGTGAACAGACCAATACTATCACCAACCTTAGCTCCGCCAGAACGGCTGACTAGGACAATGTCATTATTACGGAGGATCGGATTAGTGCTTTCGTTAATTGATGCTTTTAAATCAATCTTCACCAAACGCTTGGTGACAGACCCATCAGGGTTAAGTCTTACCAAATCCACAGCTTTACTATTCGCCCTAGCATCGTTAAAGCCACCGGAAGCAAGCAAAGCTTGATTTAGAGAAGTATTCGGTTGCAGGTCTATCTGTCCTGGTTTTTTCACTTCTCCGACGACACTAATCTTCATCGTTGCTGGAGATAAAGTTGTTGTTGCTAATTGAGTTGCTTCGGCGCGGTTAATCTCGGTGGCGGTAGGAATAATAATTGTATCGCCGTCTTGCAAAATCGCATCTTGGTTGATATCACCCGTTTGCAATAGTTGCCAAAGATTCACATTGACGGTTTGTTCTCCACCTGTTCTTGTTGGTCGGCGGATCACTACCGTGCGAATGTTGGCTAAAGGTGTAATTCCTCCAGCTTGCTGAATTGCTCGTGTCACCGTTGGTAAACCAGTTAGAGGATTAGTCGATTGACCAGTTGCACCAGTACCACTATTTGCTCCTTCAGTACTTGCTGTGGTCACAACATAGGTACCTGGACGGTAAACTTCGCCAACTACCGCAACGGTGCGAGGTTTGGTAGGATCGGCGGCAAAGCTAGCTGTGGATAATTGGCGGACATCTGCCAAGTTGACGGTATTTGAGCGTGGAACAACGATCACATCGCCATCGCGCAGGGTTAATTCTTGAGGTTGGACGTTACCAAGTTGAATAATTTGTTTGAGATTGAGAATCGAAACTTGTTCTGGTCCTCTTCCCAACCGCCGGTGTAATTCTACTCGACTCGGATCGGCTGATAGTGTCGTACCTTGAGCAATTTCAATTGCTCTTAAAATTGTCGGGTATTGTACCCCAGGATTGTTACCGCCACTTGTTGATAAGGTAACAGTGTAAGCGCCAGGGCGAGTCACCTCTCCGGAAACCACGACGTTAATACCTCGTGCAGATAAAAGATTCACCGAGATTAAAGGACGTTTCAGGAAGCGAGAATATTTTTGGGAAATTTCGTCAGCCGCCTGTCCTGTGGTTAACCCTTCTACGGATACACTACCAATTAAGGGTAAATTAATTGCTCCACCGGGCGGAATTTGATAGTCACCAGTGTATTCAGGGACTTCAAAAACATTCACCTTGATGAGATCGCCGCCTCCCAGTGTATAGTTTCGATCCAGCACTGTATTTTGAGCAACTACCATCGGTGATCCCTGCAGCTTGGGTAACTGAGCGATGCTAGCGGCTGGGAAGACAATGGTCACTGTGCTGAACAATGCCAGACCTGCAACTGGTTTGCCGATCAATCTAAATAAACCTGCATTCACCATATTTACCTTAAAAACTATGTGGAAAGTACTGTTTAAAATATTCTACTCTCGACTCTATTTAAGTACGCAACTTCCCTTTGATTTTTTACTAATGAATCAAATTAACTGTATAAGTTAGCATATTTGCGTAATTAAACTGAGCCAGCAGACGCATAATATCGCCTCCCTCTGTAAACTTACAGTGAATCACACCCAAATGGAGAAATTTTTACTAAATTTTTAAATAGATGAAGATTCAACTTTCTTCCGGATCTAACCCAATTCCGTGTTGTTGTAATTGTTGCAAGAAGAATTCTTCGAGTCCCGGACGGGCAAATTTCATCACCGTGATGTACGCTCCCATCAAGCGGATACTGGCTAAAAAATCAGACGGTTCACCTTCCAAGTTACCTGACCAAGAGCCATCAATGCCAAATTGTAATTTATTTACCCATTTTTGGAGAATTTGTAAATCTCCACCTTGACCTTTGACATAATATGTGTTGTCTACACCTAATAATTCATCCAAAGAACCAGCACAAATTAATTCGCCTTGCGCCAAAATAGCAACGCGATCGCAAATCTGTTCCACCTCCGAAAGAATGTGGCTATTGAAAAAAATCGTCTTCCCTTGTTCTTTCAGCGACAGAATAATTTTTCGCATTTGGTAGCGTCCTACCGGATCGAGACCAGACATCGGCTCATCCAAAAACACCAATTCCGGATCATTAATCAGCGCCTGTGCCATCCCTACCCTTTGCAGCATTCCTTTAGAATACCTTCGCAACTGTTTTTTTCGCGCATCAGACTTTGACAACCCGACTAGTTCCAGCAATTGGGGAATGCGCTGACGTTGGATGCTATCCGGAATTTGAAACAGTCCGGCACAGAGTTGCAAGAATTCCCAGCCAGTGAGATAGTCATAAAAATAGGCATTTTCTGGCAAATAGCCGATACGTTGCTTAGCTTCGCGATCGCCTAGGGGTTTGCCAAACAACAAACCTGCGCCAGATGTCGGACGAATAATTCCCAACAACAACTTTAGCAGTGTTGTTTTTCCCGCGCCATTTGGTCCTAGCAACCCAAAAGTTTCACCTTGACGAATTTCCAAGGAGCAACTTTTGAGAGATACGACTTTTTGATTGAGCCAAAAGCCGGTGCGGTAAACCTTCCGTAATTCCTTCGTCGAGATCGTAGATGCACTGTCTGGCAAAGAGTGAGAATTCATGTCAACTTACTTGCATAACGCGCCACAACAAAAAATATTTTTTACTAAACTCATATTCAGTAGCCGATTATATCACTTAATGTCCAAAGTGCCATATATACTCATATGAAAGAAGAATCTCTGAGAAAATATATTTTAATCCCTTAATCCAAGCTCGCCTGTGAACGTTCCCGACAGTCAATCACTAGAAACCCAAGCGCGTAAAGCCGACCATATCCGCATTTGCTTAGAAGAGGATGTGCAATCTCACTCCACTACTAACGGATTAGAAAACTACCGCTTTACCCATTGTTGTCTACCCGAAGTAGATCGCGTTTGTATCAACTTAACTACCAAATTTTTAGGAAAACAACTAGGCGCACCGCTGTTAATTTCTTCAATGACGGGTGGAACACCACTTGCAAAGACCATTAACCATCGCCTCGCCCAAGTAGCCCAACAGTATAAAATCGCAATGGGTGTCGGTTCTGGGCGGGTAACGGTAGAAAACCCTCAGCTAGCCGAAACATTCGCCGTGCGAAAATTCGCCCCGGATATTCTGTTATTTGCTAACTTAGGCGCGGTGCAACTCAACTACAACTATGGCTTAGATCAATGCTTGCTCTTAGTGGATACTTTAGAAGCGGATGCGTTGATTTTGCATCTCAATCCTCTACAAGAGTGTATTCAAACCAATGGAGATACTAATTTTCGCGGTTTACTAGACAAAATTGCAATTTTGTGCAGTAAATTACCAGTGCCTGTAATTGCCAAAGAAGTTGGTAATGGCATTTCTGCCCCGATGGCAGAAAAATTAATTGCGGCGGGAGTCACAGCGATTGATGTTGCTGGTGCTGGAGGTACATCTTGGGCAAAAGTAGAAAGCGAACGCGCCGATTCAATGTTGGCTCGACGTTTGGGTATGACTTTTGCTGACTGGGGTTTGCCAACAGCAGAATGTATTGTTAATATTCGGTCTGTAGCACCGGATATTCCTTTAATTGCTTCGGGAGGGTTGCGTAATGGTCTGGATGCGGCAAAAGCTTTGGCTCTTGGAGCTGATATTGCGGGTCTAGCATTACCTTTTTTGCAAGCCGCTGCTGAATCATCAGCCGCAGTGCAAGATTTAACCGAGTTATTAATTGCGGAAATGACAGCTGTGTTATTTTGCACTGGTAACGCGACTATAGATCAACTGAAGCACTCTCAATTACAACACCTACAATAAAAGGTTAGCAGTGAGGATTTGATTAACTCCTCACTCTTTATTCCTAACTCTTAACTGTTTTACCAATGCGTAATTTCCTCAAACAAACTTTTGCCAGCACACTGGGTAGCCTACTCGGGTTATTAATTTTCCTAGGTTCGGGAATAGGACTGCTTTTAATGGTGATTGCGATTACCAAACAAGCAGAACCTGAAGTTAAAGCCAAATCTGTGCTGGTTTTTGACTTATCCCTGAATATTACAGATGAGCAAGCCAGTCGTTCTGGCATTGTTCAGCAAGCAATATCTGGTAAAGATACCAGTACAGTATCACTGCGGACTGTATTAGATACTTTGGAGAAAGCGCGCCGCGACTCCCGAATTGTCGGTATTTATCTACACAGTAGTAAGATGACCGATATTAATGCTGGTTTCGCCACGCTTCAGGAAGTGCGACAGGGGTTGCAAAAGTTTCGCGATGCTGGCAAAACAATTACGGCTTACGATGTGAATTGGGGAAAACGCGCCTATTTTGTCAGTTCGGTAGCCAATAGCATTGTGCTCAATCCGATGGGAGGTATGGAAATCAAAGGTCTGGCGAGTGTGCCAATGTTTTATGCGGGAGCATTGCAAAAATATGGTGTTGGCGTTCAAGTTGTGCGTGTGGGCAAATTCAAAGGCGCAGTTGAACCATTACTACTGACAAAATTAAGTGCTGAAAATCGCGAACAAACTCAGAAGTTGTTAGATGATGTCTGGAGTCAATGGCGCACCTCTGTAGGTAAAAGCCGCAATGTCAGCGCGGAAAAATTACAGACAATCGCTGACGAACAAGGTTTGTTAGAACCATCAGAAGCCAAAACTCAAGGATTGGTAGATCGGGTGGCTTATCTTGATGAAGTGGTTACAGACTTGAAAAAGTTGACTAACAGCGATCGCGAGGAAAAAACTTTTCACCAAGTTAGTTTGACCGATTATGCTAGTGTTTCTGGCAGTTCGCTGGGAATGGAGCGTCACTCTGGTAACAAAATTGCGGTAGTCTATGCTCAAGGAGAAATTGTTGATGGTCAAGGCACAGAAGGAGAAGTAGGAGGCGATCGCTTTGCGAGAATCTTCCGCAAAATTCGCCAAGATAAGAGTATCAAGGCAGTAGTCCTACGGGTTAACAGTCCTGGCGGTAGTGTCACTGGTGCTGATGTCTTCCAACGGGAAATCGATTTGACATCTAAAGTTAAACCTGTTGTGGTTTCAATGGGTGATTTAGCAGCATCTGGCGGTTACTGGATTTCGGCTAACGCCAAACGGATTTTTGCTGAACCAAATACAATTACAGGTTCCATTGGTGTTTTTGGGCGTTATGTCAACGTTCAAAAAATCGCTAATGACAACGGTATTACCTGGGATGCGGTGAAAACAGCCAAGTATGCTGATAGTGAAGGCATTTCCAGACCGAAATCTGAGCAAGAGTTAGCTCTAGCGCAGCGTTCTGTTGACCGAATTTATAATGTATTCTTGGATAAAGTTTCTCAAGGACGGAAACTAAGCGAGCAAAAGGTCGCAGAAATCGCTCAAGGTCGAGTTTGGTCAGGTACCGCTGCGAAAGAAATTGGTTTGGTTGATGAGATTGGTGGTTTAGATGCGACTATTGGCTATACCGCTAAATTGGCGAATCTCGGAAATGATTGGGAATTGCAAGAGTATCCCCAACGTAGTAACTTTGAATTTTCCCTACCTTCCGTGTTGACAAGTCAAATGAAAGCGGCTTTGGGTCTAGATGCACAAACACCCGCTGACCCGATGACGGCTGAATTTCAGCAAATTAGCCAGGAATTGAGATCTGTGCAGAAAATGAATGATCCATTAGGTATATATGCTCGGTTGCCTTTTAATTTGAATATTAAGTGAGGGGGAATTAGGAAACGCGGAGAGGCGCGGAGGAAACGCGGAGGAGCGCGGAGGAGTGAAGAGAAAATTGGGAGTTAGCTGACCTTTGGGGGATTAGTGTGTATAGTGGTAGGGGTTATATTATTTGTAAAATTTCTGCATCTGTCTATGGACATAAAAACTAAGCGTCTTCTGTTGTTAGTCGTTTCTTGTAGCCTTACTGGTGTTGTTTTGGGTGGGACTGCTAGTTGGGCAGAGAGTAAGCAGTGCTTGCAATCTAGTAACGTCACTAGCGAGTGCTTGATTCAAAGCCCAATGACAAAGACTATTCAAGGCATGAGTACTGGGTTGTTGGCTGGAGCTTGTGCTGCTTTCGGGGCTGCATGGCAAATCCGTCATCATGATTAAAGGTAGTCTCGCATTCGGCTTGGTGTCAAAATTCTCATCCGAATGCAACACTTTGATTTTAGATAATTTCTAGTTCGTTGTAACCTGTTAGCTCTTCGTGAGTTCTGGCAAAGCGAAAATCGGAACTACTACCAATGACTATTTCCGCAGTCGTGTAGATAATACAACCATAATCTAAATGCCCACCGATGGTTTTGCCCTGACTGTCGGCGATCGCTATATGTAAATGAATACCTGTAGTGGCTATTGTCCCATTCAGGCTGAGAATTTCAAATTTATCATTTAATACTGTACTTTCTGCTTGATTTGCAAAACGAATTGTGGCTTGCTTCAGGCTACCAATCGCTGTTACCATAAATCCAGCTTGAATATCTTCATCATTAGCAATATTTTTTAATTGTTCTTTAAGATCTTGGTCTGGTTTAAGTCTGACTGCCAAAATTTTCATGATGAATTAAGTAATTTTACTGCTAAGAGCAAATTTTGATGCGCTGCTAGATATTTATTCTTCTAGCATCAAATAAAATATTCAGAGCCATGCAACATCATCTAAAAACGATTATAATAGAGGGTTCTTAGTTAGGGACTGAAATATTGTCCCAGGCTTGTGATGGTACTAACATCACGACCAATTTTGTGTATCCACAAATCAGTGAGCGAATCAAAGCATGGTAAACAAAGTAATTGACAAAGTCGTTGACAGAATCTACAACTTTAACCAAGGACGCGATCCCAAACTCTTAAAACTGAAATACAAGGCAATGTGTTCTAACGTATTCTCCTTTTATCGTGGGACTTGCCATTTATTTTATGAAGACCTACCCAAAGATGCGCCACTGAACAACGCCCCACCAGCCTGGATTTGTGGCGACCTCCACCTAGAAAACTTTGGTACTTATAAAGGTGATAACCGCCTAGCTTACTTTGACATCAATGATTTCGATGAAGCCAGTCTAGCACCTTGCACCTGGGATGTGACACGTTTGAGCACAAGTATTATAGTCGGTGCTTCAGCACTGGGAGTGGATGAATCCCAATCTCTAAATTTGTGCCAGATTTTTCTTGAGGCTTACCGTAATACGCTAGCCCAAGGTCAGGCGCGAACCGTCGAGACAGCAACAGCCAAAGGCTTAGTCAAAGACCTACTCCATAGCTTAAAACAGAGAAATCGCCCAGACTTTTTAGCTCAACGTACAGAACTTAAAAAAGGCAAGCGCCGCTTAATCATCGACAACAAACGCGTCACCGAAGCGACAAAAGACCAGCAGCAGAAAGTAATCGACTTAATCGAAACCTGGCAAAAAAACACGCACCAAAACGCCAACTTTTTTCAAATCTTAGATGTCCAACAGCGGATCGCCGGTACAGGTAGCCTAGGAGTAGAACGCTATGTAATTTTAGTAGAAGGTAAAGGCTCACCCGACCAAAATTATCTGCTAGATTTCAAGCAAGCACGGAAAAGCTCATTACAACCTTATCTCACCTTGCCACAACCACAGTGGGAAAATCAAGCAGAGCGCACTGTCGCCATCCAAAAACGAGTCCAAGGAACATCACCCGCACTACTCGGAGTGCTCAAAAGTGAAAATCATTCTTACGTACTGCGAGAGTTACAACCACTCCAAGACAAAGTATCTTTAACCGCCTGGGAAAGTAAAATCGGGCGGCTAGAAAAACTGATGCGGACAATGGGTGAAGTCACAGCCTGGGATCAATTACGGAGTGGAGGAAGACAAGGCTCAGCCATCGCCGATAATTTAATAGAGTTTGCTGATTCACCAGATTGGAGCGATCAGGTTTTGGATTATGCTCGCAGTTATTCGGCTCAAGTGCAAGCAGATTATCGCCTTTTCCGGGAGGCAAATTAAAAAACGCGGAGAGACGCTGAGGAAACGCAGAGAGACGCAGAGTTACTCCGCGTTCCTCAGCGCGACCTCTGCGAAACTCCGCGTTTCAAAACGTCCCCGGATTCCCCCCAGAACTCGGAGTACTGTTCCCTTGATCTGTAGGCGAATAACTAGTAGTCGATATCGGTGGTTTACCTGCGTTCCGGACATTGATAAATTTATTTAGTAAATCAAACCAGAAAGTCGCACCCATTGAGAGGGCAAAACTGGTGATAATCCAACCTGGTAACATGTGGATAATTTTCTCGGCGCGGATTGACTGTTTTGGTAATAAGCCAATTTGCTGGTTTAAATTCGCGTCTGTCCAACCAATGGGAAGGGAGACATCGACTAAGGCTTGATTTGCTTGATCTCGTAAGTCTGTTAAATTCGTAATTGAGTTGTTGCCATTGCGGGCTACGACTGCGCCGGCGTTTTGGGTAATTGTTGCTCGCAAGGTTGAGTCTTTTGATAGTCTACTGATAATGTGAAATGTATCGGCGTTGGCAATTACGGCAATGACAAAGCCAATTAAAATTGCTACGCCTTTGGCATTGCGTTTGTAAACGCCAGAGGCTCGATCCATTGAACGGTCAAAACCAACTTCGATTTCTTGTCGTAGTTGATTTAGTCCTTCTTCGGCTCTTTGCATCTTCGCTTCACCGCGCTTGGCTAAGATGGAAATGCTTTCAATGACTGCTTCTGGCAGGTTTTTGATCATTTCGTCAATTCTTTGAAAGGCGGGATTGTCTTGATCTTGATGGATGGCAACTATTTCTTGGTAGACTGCGCTGTGACGATTAATTGCTTGGGCTACTTCTGTGATATTTGGTCTCAGACCGCCAATTAAGATTGCTTGTTCGCGATCGTCGAAGATATCTCTTCTGAATAGTTCTAGTTGTTTTAATGCTTTGCTATATAATTTATTGTCGGCTAGTTCGCTTTGCAATGTTTCGATATATCTGTCTACACTTTCTGACATCCGTCTCAGGCTTGTGTTTAAGCTGGCTTTACCTTGGTTGAAGTTGACAACTGCTTTATCGAAATCTGTTTGTAGTTGTGTGAATTCTTCGGCGATTGGATTGGGTATGGCGTGTTCGTCTTCTTTGTACAGAATTGGCAGTTGTTGTAATATTTCTTTGATTTCTTCTAGCCTGTGGTTTTTGAATTTTTCGAGTCTGGCTTCTGTTAGCTTCTGCACTAAAGTGGGTAGTTCTAAGGTTTCTAGCAGGGTGGAGGCGAAGGTTTCCGCTGGGATGTAAGAGGGTCCACTGTTTTGGTAATTTCCAAAAATCGTCTCATTTTTGCTTGTCCCTGGTCGGGGATTTTTCATACTTCGATACATTGAACCAAATGACCAGGTTAGACGGCGAGGTAGAGTGACAAACATGCCTTTGGCTTCTTGATTGATATTTCTGATCAGGGGACTTGCATACAATTGGTTTGCTAGTTGAATTACTCGCGCTTCTTCCGCACCTTTAATGTCACCTGCGAGCAAGATTTCAATTGATTTCTTTAAATGTTCGGCTCGCCATTGAAAGATTGTCGTCAACAGTTCTTGGATTTCTGAAGCTAATAAGCTCAAAATTAAGTAAATAAAAATTAAACCTAGGGCTAGATCTAGTGTGATAGGCAGGTTCATTGATATGCTCCGATTATCTAAGTACTTAAGCGATAGTTGTTGTTCGTTGTATTTTATGAGACATTTGTTGGCTATCCAGGGAACAGCTTAAATAAATTTAAAAAATGTAAAAATTAAGGAAGCCGGGATTTTAAGAGTCCTGTAGAATCTAACGAAAGTGACAATTAGAACACATGCGCTCATCCGGAGACTGTAGTCACGATCTTGTAGTTATAAGATGTTGCAAGTGTTACCTGTTCTATGTAACTCTATCCAGCAGAGACTTGATTATTCTCAGATATGCACCATCGTACTTTTACTTGGGGTCGCTCGAAAAAACAATACCGGCTGAGTAGCAAATTGACTGATGGATTATGGGTAGTTGGACTGCTAGCAGCTGCCGTGCTACTTTTTAGCATAAATCTTGGTGAATTGCCACTCAGAGATTGGGATGAAGGAACTGTCGCTCAAGTGGCGCGGGAGATTTGGCAAAGTCCACCTGGGGCAATGCACTGGCTTTACCCGACACTGAGAGGGGAACCTTATTACAATAAGCCACCACTAGTCCATTTATTGATTGCTTCGGCTTATTCAGTGTGGGGTGTAAGTGAATGGACGGCGCGTTTACCGGGCGCAATGCTTACAGCTATCTCAGTCCCATTGCTGTATCTCATGGGTAGAGAGCTATTTTCACGTCGCGCGGCTGTTTACAGTGCTTTAATTTACATGACATTGCTGCCGGTAGTGCGTCATGGGCGGTTGGCAATGTTAGATGGGGCGGTGATTTGTTTTTTTCTGTTGATGCTGTTGTGCGTGTTGCGATCGCGTCGTGATTTGCGTTATTGCTTAGGTATCGGCATTGGTTTTGGCTTAATTTGTCTGACTAAAGGAATTATCGGGATATTACTGTTAGCGATCGCTTTGGTTTTCCTCTTATGGGATACGCCCCGACTGTTGACTAGTGGCTACTTATGGAGTGGGATGCTGATTGGGAGTGTACCTGTAGCTCTTTGGTATGGTCTCCAGTGGTGGCATTATGGAAAATCTTTTACTGATGTGGGGATGGTGGATCAATCCCTAAGCCGAATTTGGCAGTCTGTCGAAGCTCATTCGGGATCACCTTGGTATTATTTATTGCAAATCGCTGAGTATGCTTGGCCGTGGCTGTTGTTTTTACCAGCTACTGGGGCGGCTGTTTGGGAAAATCGCAATCTTAGTTGGGCAAAACTCTTACTGGTATGGAGTAGTGGTTATCTATTGAGTATTTCCCTCATGGAAACCAAACTTCCTTGGTACGTCTTGCCAATTTATCCTTGCTTGGCTTTAGCTAGTGGATTTGGGTTAGCCCGAGCCACAGACGGACAACAGAAGGCATACCCTCGGTCTTGGATGGCTGGCTTAGTGTTACTCAGTGTGGTGGCTTGTATTGGTGGTTGTTACTTTACTTGGAGTGCGGCTGCGGATGGAGATTTACAACTCCTTTGTGCGGCTGTGGCGCTGACTATGGGATTGGCAGCAATCATGCTTTCTCAAAAAGATACTGAATTCTTGACCGTACTGTTTTGGGGATGTTACGTGTCGCTGCTGCTATTGATGACATCCAATCATTGGGTTTGGGAGTTAGCAGAAAACTATCCTGTCCAACCAGTTGCCCAAATGATCCGTGACCATACATTAAAAGGTGCGAAAATCTATACTTATCCGGATAACGATCGCCCGTCTTTGAATTTTTATAGTGAGCGACCAATTAAGATCGCTAATAACAGCCAAATGCAACAACATTGGCGCTCTGACGACCAACCTTATTTACTAATCGAGCAAGATACGCTTACACAACTCAACTTAACCTCTGTGAAATTATTAGGCAAATCTAAAGATCTGCTGCTGATTACTAAAAATAATCATTAATGAGTGAGTTTCGTTCGTAAATGGGCTTTAGCGTTAAAGCCCAACTACGAGCCTTTCTAAAAAAATGTATCAATTATACTACTGTGGGTGATCTATAATCGGTTTAACTGGCTGTGTTATTCGTTCATTCGCCTGTTGAACACTGTTATTTAAATTAGTCAAGGTGAGCGCCGCTGCACTAAACAGGAGCGCCGATCCCAACGCTAAGAGCACTGCTGGACGCTTAATTGCGCCAAAATCTCGGACAATTCTTGCCCAAGGTTGGCTCTGACGGCGCAGTGAAGTGGCAATCTTCATCTGCCGGCATATATACGGATCTCGGACGTAGTGACCGCTCTCAGCGACTACTAGACGTTCCTGACAATACGGACAGGTAAACAGTCCACTACAAATTCTGACTGGCTTCAAATTCCCAGTCCGTTGGCAAATCGGGCAAGTAACAGAATGATTATCAAATGTGTGAGTATTCATTTACGTCGGCGTGCCTATCTCAATTACTACCTCTATAACAAGAGCCATATCAGAAGCCTGACCAGAGTTCCTGCATTCCCCTTCTTAGTATGCCCATTATAAATCTATAAATCACACAAGATATTGTATTCTTACTGACGATTTACCTAAGGCTAACAGAGTCTTTATTCCTATCTGCATGATCTTTTAACACTCATGAGGAAAATTTGTGATATACCACACTATTGTTTCCCGTTCCAATGGTTCACTCCTTTTTCGATTCTCACATATTCGCTCCTTCTTGCGATCTATAAATTAGCTTGTCGTGGACTAGCGCGATCGCTCAAAATGAAATAGAACACATAAAAATTTTAAATTTTTATTACATATACTCTCCTCCATGACTGCCCTGCCTCCCTCTGAGTTTAGGAAGGTATCGGAACCACCTGTGTTCCCGACTCCCTCCCTTCGTTTTATCCAACTTCTAAATCGATTACAACCCTCTCCCGAAACCGTCGTCCTTTTACTCGCCGTCTTAATTGGCGGTGGTAGTGGGATGGGGGTAGTGACTTTTCATTATTTGATCCATCTAATTCACCACTTGTTACTGGAAAATTTGATGGGGGTGATCGGTGTCTGGGGTCCTTGGACGCTAGCCTGCGTGCCCATTTTCGGCGGATTAGTTGTGACATTGATGCGCTGGCGGACCCATGATTTTGGACCGGGGCTTTCTTATTTGATTGCTACAGCCCAAACCCCAGAAGCCAGAAATGCTGCCTCACGGCAATTGCGACCAGTGACAAAGATGCTTGCGGCGGCTGTTTCTTTGGGTAGTGGTGCGTCTTTAGGTCCTGAAGGTCCTAGTGTCGAAATTGGGGCAAATTTTGGGATGTTGCTGTCGCAAGTGCTACAGGTATCTCAAGAGCGACAACGCTTGCTTTTAGGTGCTGGGGCGGCGGCGGGGTTGGCGGCGGGATTTAATGCGCCAATTGCGGGGGTATTTTTTGCGCTAGAGGTAGTGTTAGGGACGACATCATTTGCCACGAGTGCGGTGAGTGTGGTCTTATTATCTGCCGTTGTCGCTGGGTTAGTTGCCCAAATTGGGTTAGGGGGACAGCCGGCTTTTACCTTACCTGTATATGAGGTTCGTAGTCCGCTAGAATTACCGCTTTATCTTGGTTTAGGTTTGGCTGCTAGTTTAGTTTCGATGGCTTATAAGCAACTAATTAGTTTGGCAAAATCGTTCTTTCGCGGTGAAGTACCAGGATTTACTTTCCCCAAGTACATTCCCTCAATGTTCCATCCCATTATTGGTGGCGCATGTGTCGGGGTAGTTGCCTTATTCTTGCCACAAGTTTTAGGTATCGGTTATGAAACAGTAGAAGCGGTGTTGCAAGATGCCCAATTTTCCTTACTATTGTTGGTGGAACTGTTAGTTGTGAAGTTGCTGTTAACCGCAATTTGCGCGGGTAGTGGTTTAGTTGGTGGTTTGTTTGCTCCAGCGATGTTTCTCGGTGCGTCTTTGGGAGCAGCTTACGGAAAAACTCTCGCCTTAATCGCACCTGCTTTGGGTGAATATATGGCGGCTCCTCCAGCTTATGCAATGGTGGGTATGGCTGCAGTTCTTGCTGCTAGTGCAAGAGCACCCTTAACAGCAATTTTATTATTATTTGAACTCACACGAGATTACCGGATTGTTTTACCGTTGATGGCAGCAGTGGGTTTGAGTGTTTGGCTAGTAGACCGAATCAAGCTGACGACGGCATCTAACTCAAATTTACAGCAAATTGGGCTGGCAGACTTAAAAGACGAACAAGCAGAAATTTTAGAGAAAACTCTGGTCGGAGAGGCGATGTATGAGCCACCGCTGATGTTATTGAAGACACTTTCTGTGTTGGACGCTGGTTTAGAAATGACTCGCGATCGCAAGAGAAGTGCTTTGGTTGTCGATGCAAAAAAGCAACTAATTGGGATTGTCACCCTTGAAGATATTAAACGCGCTATTTCGCTGTGGGAACAATACTCTTCCCCCGACGGTTCCAGCCATATTTTTAGCCAACAGCTTGTGGATATTTGTACTACAGAAATTCTCTATGCTTATACGGATGAAACCTTGTCTGAAGCTTTAGACCGCATGGCGGCGCGTGGTTTACATCAGTTACCTGTGGTAGACCGCGATCACCAAGATCTGATTTTAGGTTTACTAGAACGCGAGCAAATTGATTTGACGTGTAATGTGGCGGCAACGCGTAAAGCACTGCGCCACTATGTACCAGTCGTACTACCAAATACAGATATAGTCAACAGTTAATCGCGCCATCACCAATACTGCTTGGCCATGACAATTAGTAGAGACGCGTACCGATACGCATCTCTACGTGTCTAAAATTGAAGTTGTCAATTTCTAACCCAGCAGTATTGTGCTGTGTACGCCTAATTAATCTAAGGCTTCTTCAAGTTCACCACCTTCAAGGTCGTTTCCATCCACCTGCTTGAGACGGATGTGCTTGCGTCCCAGAGTGATTTCAAACTCGTCTCCTGGTAGGAGATTCATTTGCTTAGTATAAGCTGAACCGATCAATAAGTTACCGTTTGACTGCACGCTAATTCTATAACTAGCACTGCGTCCTCCTCGCCCATTTGCAGACGGACTGCTGTCTAACTGAATGCCTTCTGCATCAATCAGGGCGTTCAAGAACTTCATCATATTGACACGTTCTATACCATTTTTGGTAATGGTAAAGTAGCCGCACTGCTTGGCTTTATCTTCCTTGCTAACGGTTTCAAGCTCTCTAACTTTTTGGAGTAGTTCTTCTCCAACTAGCAGTTCAATTTTTTTCTTTTTACTCATCAACTTAGAAAAGGAAATAAATGGGTCGCGTGGTTGATTGTATTTGATTTTAGCTAAGATGTAGCTCAAAAGAGCTAAATACTTAAGCTGTTTTTCCAATCATACCCGTAATTCTTTAATATGTATGCACTTTGAGCAGTATTCAATATAATATTTACTCTATTTGACTGTAAAAAGGCAACTATCTACAGTTGGCATCTAGCCTGCTACACTGTAATTGTTCGAGTCACCTAAAGCATGATCTTTCACTCCTATTGGCAACATGTCCGTGGGATCAAAGAGTAAAAATACGGTCGGAGAATCAAAAATGATACCAACAAGCAATGTGGTAAGGGTATTAAAAGAGTGCTAGTAATGATGGTCAAAGGTTTACCTACGTAAATGAAGCTAACGACTCGCGGACATTACAGTGTAAAAGCATTGCTAGATCTGAGCTTACAACCTAACTATGGTCCAGCATCTGTAAGAGCTATAGCCAAGCGTCAAGATATTCCCGCGCCTTACTTAGAAAAACTCCTGATTGAAATGCGTCGGGCTGGTTTAGTTAACTCAATTCGGGGGAGTGTAGGTGGTTACCAATTAGCGTATTCACCTGTGAGAATTTCCTTAGGACAAATTTTAGAAGCCGTTGGGGAAACGATTCAACCCTTACCCCATCACACTCCCACCCAAACACAAGCGGAAGATTGGGTCACATTTACACTTTGGCAAAGGCTGCACCAAAAGCTGAAAGAAGCTCTGTATAGTATTACTCTGGCTGATCTTTATTATGATGCTCGTAGCTGGCAAGCAGCTCAAGGTGAAGAAGCTAGTTTTGTGGTTTAGTAGAGACGAGAGTCAATACTTAAGACATTAAAACCTAAAAATTACCTATTGACTTTTTCGCCGATCACAATGGTTAAAATTTAAGTAAAGTTGAATCTTTTCCTAGCCCACCAAACTATTATTCTGGTATTCGCTGCCGTTTTAGATTATTTAATCGGCGATCCTTGGGGTTGGCTGCATCCTGTCCAAGTAATGGGGGAAGTGATTTCGCGCTTTAGCCAAGTGGTATGGCGACGCACACCCACACCAAGACAACAACGAATAGCCGGAATTATCTTAGGAACTGGATTAATCGTTGGTAGCGGCGGATTCGGTTGGTTAATAGTCCAAGCCGCCAACTTTTTGCATCCACTACTAAAAATAATAACCGAGATTATTTTATTAGCTAGTTGCTTCGCCGCCCGCAGTTTAAGAACCGCTGCGGAGGAAATTATCCAACCAATAAATGCCGGAAATCTCCCAGAGGCGCGGGCGACTTTAAGTAAATATGTCGGTCGAGATACAGCCGAACTTTCATACTCCGAAATTTTACGGGCAATTCTAGAGACAGTCACAGAAAATGCTACTGATGGGGTGATGGCACCATTATTTTATGCCATTGTTGGTGCATTGATTCCCGGAGTAGGGGTTGTTCCCCTAGCGCTTGCTTACAAAGCTGCGAGTACCCTAGATTCAATGGTGGGTTATCGGGAAGCACCTTACACATATTTAGGTTGGTTCAGTGCGCGATTAGAAGATCGGTTAACTTGGTTGCCTTGTCGGTTAACCGTGATCACCTTAGGATTAATATCAGGTAAACCGTTGATAGTTTGGCGTCTTTGTTGCCGTGATGCTGTCAATGACCCTAGTCCTAATTCTGGGTGGAGTGAATGCGCTTATGCTGCAGTTTTAGGTGTGCAAGTGGGAGGGATGAATTGGTATCGCGGTGTCGCCAAACCTAAGCCTCTTCTCGGAGACCCGATTAATCCGATTACTCAGGCGACGATCGCCCAAGCTTTACAATTAACTCGCTATTGCTTTTTAATTTGGTTGGGGGTTGCAATCTTGTTTTGTCAAGTTCGGTTAATTAGTCATCAATAAGTAAGTTGCGAACCGTCCGGTCGGCGAAGCCCGAAGCGCATAACCTAAATATAACCCGTGTCTCTGGTAGTGAAGATCGCACTCTTTCCCAACCTCTAAAGATGATTCGTCCTCAATCAGTAACTTTAATATGCCGACAGAAGTAGTTGAAATTCTCTGCGCCGAAGAAATCAGACGCACTATCACCCGTCTCGCCTCGCAAATTGTCGAAAGAACACGGGATCTCTCTCAATTAGTACTAATCGGTCTTTATACGCGAGGTGTGCCATTTGCTCACTTATTAGCCCGCCAAATCGAGATATTGGAAGGAATCACAGTAGCGGTTGGGGCATTAGATATTACATTCTATCGTGATGACCTCGACAAAATTGGGTTACGAACTCCAGCGAAAAGCGACCTTTCTTTCGACCTCACCGGGAAAACAGTGGTCATTGTCGATGATGTGATTTTTAAAGGGCGGACAATTCGCGCGGCTTTGAATGCTTTAAGTGAATACGGTCGCCCAGAAGTAATTCGCTTAGCCGTATTAGTAGATCGCGGTCATCGCGAGTTACCCATTCATCCTGATTTTACAGGTAAGCAGTTACCTACAGCCAAAGAAGAAATTGTCAAAGTTTGCTTCCAAGACTTAGATGGGCGGGATGCGGTAGAGTTGATTTGTGATTAACCATGTCGGCGCGATCGCGCATTAATCTCATAAAATCCTAACAAGAGAGTCGCCACAATCAAAGGCAACAAGTAATAAACACCCCGATAAGCTAACAGAGACCCTAAAACCACTGTCGGGGGTACTTGCGGCTTCAGGAGAAGCAAAATCACCGACTCAAACACTCCCAAACCACCAGGAACGTTACTTACCACACCCGCTGTCATCGCCAATAAGTAAATACCCAAAAAATCTAGAAAAGATAAATGGGCGACCTGAGGAATCAGGACATAAAGGACTGCAGCGGTGAAAATCCAATCTAAGCTAGAAATTAGAATTTGAGCTATGGCTAGTCCAAAACCGGGAAACCGAAATTCGTGACCACGCATCCTTAAAGGTTGTTTGCTAATAATGCTACCGACCAAATAAGCAAAAACCATGAGGACAAAAATCACCCCCAAAGGACGCACATCAGCAAAAGGCAAATGTAGCTGAGTCGGAATTGGCAAGGGATCAAGGACAAAAATCCCGCCGGAAACGGCAAACAGTCCCAGCCAAAAAGTAAAATTCTCAAAAGCAATCACTTGAGCGATCTCGATTCCTGATACTCCCCAAAGTGCGTAAAAACGATAGCGAATCGCACTCCCAGTCACAATCGCAAAACCGATCGTATTACTAAAACTAGAACTGACAAAGTTAGTAAAAGCAACCTTGTTATAACTCAGAGGATGACCAAGATAGTAAAACCCCAGATAATCGTACAAAGTCAAAACCAGATAACTCAAAACCGTAAACCAAACACTTAAACTCAACTGGCTCTTGGGAATCGCCGCCAAATAAGTCAAAATATCATGATAATTATATTCGTGCAGTTCCTGAGCTATAGCCCAGATCGAAGCAGCGAGCAGCAGCAAACCAAACAACGAGCTTAAATCAGGACGAAATTTTCTCATTGGCTTTTAGACTGTGTGCATCATATTTAACCGAACATAAAAATCGAATTATAACCATGCAAATTACTGAATGTCTCCATGTGGCAATTCTCGTTTCCCAACTAGAAAGATCGGAAGATTTCTACGGTAACATCCTCCATCTACCAAAAATCAATCGTCAACTCAACTTTCCGGGAGCATGGTACGAAGTAGGCAAATTCCAACTTCATCTCATCGTCGCCACGAACCACACTATTGAAGCACATAACACCGAAAAATGGGGACGTAACCCACATCTCGCCTTCGCCGTTACTGACTTAAACGCCGTCAAACAAAACTTACTCAACCATCATTATCCCATCCAAAATAGCGCCTCCGGTCGCGCCGCCATTTTCACCCAAGATCCCGACGGAAACGTCATAGAGTTCACTCAAGTATAAAATCATGAAGACAGAGAGGATAGGAACTACAAATAAGTTTTGTTTTTTAAACGCAGAGAGGCGCAAAGGAAACGCAGAGAGACGCAGAGTTACTCCGCGTTCCTCCGCGCCACCTCAGCGGTTCTCCGCGTTTAAAGAACTCACATCAACAGCCAGTTTTTGCCCCAACTTCACCAACAACCGCAATTCTTCTTCCGCATACTGCATTTTGATTTTTGCTAAGCAGCTGAAGTATAGTTCTTGAGCGCGGTCGAGGGATAGGTGTAAGTTTAGCTGCTTGCCGACATCAATCATTCGCTCTAAACGTTGGATCTCGGTATCGATACCGTTAGGATCGTGTAATAGTTGCCATAGCGATCGCAGGATTAATTGTTCTAATATTTGTTTGCCTTCTGGTATTTCGAGATGACAACGTAGTTGGCTGGTTTCGGTGGCAATCGCTGTTAATTCTGCTAGGTGATGCCAACTTGATTCGATTTCCGCGATGTCTTGCTCTAGCGATCGCAACTCATTTATACATCGATGTCCTAGGGCAATTTCGGCTGCTACTTGTAATTCCCTTGGCACTTCTAGCTCATCGCGGTGAAATGCCATCATCACACTGTAATTATCCCGATATAGCTGAGTATAAATTTGATCTAAGCGGGTGAGGGTGAGTTGGCTCAGGAGTGTCATGATCCGATGACGTTCTTCGGGGAAGAGATTTTGCAAGTTGAAAACTTCTGCGCCGAAAAATTGTGTCATTGCTAAGATCGTGTGTGAGGCACTCGCTTGTTGCAGTGCGCCAAATAGCTTTTCTTTGAGTTGGCTATAAGCGCGTCTCCCGGCGAAAGGTTTGATTCCACAGTGGAAATCCCAACCGCCTAAATGCAATACCGCAAATACTAAGTCTTCGCTTTCCCAAGTAATTTCTGATACTAGCTTTAAATGACCTACTGCTAGGGTTAAGGCTCCCATCCGTTGTAGTTGGTAATCTTGCTCATGAGCTAGGTAGCAATAAACTCGTTTGGGTGAGGTGCCTGTTACTTGTTCCTGGGGAAGAGATGTAGATTGTTCGCTGCGGGAATTTTTGGTTCCGTTTTTATGATTGGTAAATAAGGACGTAATCGAGTACTGGGCGGCTACCTGTTTGAAGCTAATTTGGGCGGTGGCGACTAATTGGCGGTAGATTTCCGCACCGTTTTTAAAGAGGTCAACATTACTCGGCGCTTGGGAAAGGCGTTTGATGAATCCGGCTTCTAGTTGTACCCCGGCGACATCTCCAGCTAATTCTAAAGCACGGGCGGCGTAGCGGAGAATTTGTGTCCCTTCTGGGCGGGAGAGTTCTTCAAAAAACCAACCGCAACTGGTGAACATGAGTAAAGCATGGCGCTGCATTTCTAACAGGCGCAAAGCGTCTACTTTTTCCGTGGCTGAGAGTTTATGGGTTTGATGGCGGGTGAGAAATTGGTTAATATTGGCGGAGTCGCGATCGCGGATGATTTGAATATATTCATCGCGGGCGAGCCAGGGATCGCCAAATAATTGTGCCCCACTTTCTTCGTAGACAGTAATTAACTGATCTCGCAACCAATTTAAGGTATTCCGTAAGGGACGCCGCCACTGTTGATGCCATCCACCACCACCACCACAACCGCAATCATCTTGCCAGCGATCGACGCCGTGGGCGCAACTCCAGGCGGTGACTGGCTTTAATTCTACTTCCCAAGTTGGGGTATTAATACTGAGGTAGTGGGCAAAGTTTGTGACTGTCCAACCTTGACTTGGAAATTCTTGTAAAAAGGCGTAAGCAAAGGTTTTCTCTGTCCCACTTTTGTGATGTCCAAAGGTTTCACCATCTGTCGCCACAGAGATTAATTGTGCCGGACGATGATCCCCGCGCACTGCTGAACCAATTCTCCCAGCTAAGTGATGGGAGTTGAACAGGACATCACTAAATCCCATATCGCGAGAAATTGGCCCATCGTAGAAGAAAATATCAATATAAGGGCGCGAGTGCTCATCCCCGCTGCCTTTTAAATAACACCGATAAGGACGGGTAGGATCGATTTGACTACCGCCTACAGCTTCCCATTCCGGATCGGCATTATTGGGTGTTGGTTGAAGACGACATTTTTGGGCTTGGGAAGGGGCGAGGACAATAAAGCGAATACCTTCTTGGACTAAAACTTCCAAAGTTGCCGCATCTACAGCAGTTTCCGCCAGCCACATACCTTCAGGATCGCGTCCGAACCGGGAACGGAAGTCTTCTGTACCCCAGCGGATTTGGGTATATTTATCTCGCTCATTCGCCAGCGGCATGATGATGTGATTATAAACTTGGGCTATGGCATTACCATGACCGTTCAATCTTTCGCTACTTTTGCTGTCTGCTTCCAAGATCCGTTGATAAACTTCGACATCATAGCGTTCTAGCCACGACATCAGCGTTGGTCCAATATTAAAGCTAAAATATTCAAAATTATTTACAATCTCGACTAATTCGCCGCGATCGTTAAACACTCTAGCGAAAGCATTTGGGCGATAACATTCATCATGAATCCGCGCATTCCAGTCATGGAAAGGGGCGGCGCTAGGTTGTCGTTCAATCGCGTCTAAATAAGGATTTTCTCGTGGTGGCTGATAAAAATGCCCATGTACAGTTACATAAATACCATTCGCCGTTGTCCGGGGATCGGGTATTGAATCTGATGTCATTACAGCAACAGCTGGGGATTCAGCAGAAGTCATACAAAATTATCCAAAATAACTAAATTTACATTTCCAGACCACACCAAGAATGCCGACAGCAGTCAATGAGGTAGCTACTTTCCTCAAACCACATTTAGGACGCCGCCAACGAGCATTGGGATTAATCGCGTTGTAGTGCAGTGGGTCATCAAGCTTAATTCAACGACAGTCAAAATCTCAAAAGGGCGCTTTCTTTTGGGTCATCTTCGTTGCAGCGCTGTAACTAATTTAAATGCAACTTAATCAATTTAACCGCAAACCCAGTTATTTTTTAAGATTTTTTGGAAATTTTTGCCACTTATCGTGACGATCCCCACCCAAAAAGCAATATTTTGTCAAAAAAGTTATCCCAGAACACCTCTGCTAGAGAAAATAGTAAATAGTACTGCCCCCCACTCCCCCACTCCCCCCTCCCCGAAAATGTCAGCCAAAAACACCACATTCCTTATCCTCCTCATCTTCCTCCCCATCTCCTGGTCGGCACATTTTTTCGCATGGGGAGATTTAGCAATTTTCATTACATCGGCGTTAGCCATCATTCCCTTAGCCGCTTGGATGGGAAAAGCGACAGAAGAAATTGCCGTCGTAACTGGTCCCGCCATCGGGGGGTTACTCAACGCCACATTTGGCAACGCGACTGAACTGATTATTGCCTTCATTGCCCTCAAAAACGGCTTGGTTGACGTTGTCAAAGCCAGTATCACCGGCGCAATGATTAGTAACTTGCTGCTAGTGATGGGTATTTCCATGCTTTTAGGCGGTATCCGCTACAAAGAACAGAAATTTCAGCCGATTGTGGCGCGGGTAAATGCCGCATCAATGAACCTTGCCGTGATTGCCATTCTGATACCGACAGCGGTAAACTTCACATCGACAGGTATTACAGAAACCACAATTCAACATCTATCTGTAGCTGTAGCTGTTGTATTAATTATCATCTACGGACTGACATTATTATTTTCCATAAAAACCCACGCTTATCTCTACGATATTGGGATCGCCGAACAGAACAATTTAGATGCTAACGTCGTAGAGCATCAGCCAAATTTGTGGTTATGGAGTGGGGTATTAGTAGGATGTACCTTAATGGTGGCAATAGAGTCAGAACTTTTAGTAGACTCCCTCCAAGTTGCCACATCTCAACTTGGACTCTCCACATTATTCACCGGGGTAATTTTGGTGCCAATTATTGGTAACGCTGCTGAAAACACAACAGCCATCAGTGTAGCGCTGAAAAACAAAATGGATCTTGCAGTTGCCGTCGCTGTCGGTTCGACAATGCAAATCGCCTTATTTGTTGCGCCGGTTCTAGTCTTAGCCGGTTGGATACTAGGTCAACCAATGGACTTAGACTTCAATCCATTTGAGCTAGTGGCGGTAGCAGTAGCAGTATTAATCGCCAATAATATCACTTCCGACGGACGTTCAAATTGGTTAGAAGGGGCATTGCTATTAGCCGCTTACGTAGTCTTAGGTTTAGCCTTTTATTTCCATCCGGCGATTGATGGAATTAGCGCTATTTGAGCATGACATGGTAATTTAAGCACATGTGCTTATCTTAAAATCAATCAAAATTCATGCTTCAGAAATCACGAGTTTTTCCAAATCCCAAAAAAGACCTCAGTAACTTAAGTCACTCAAATTACCAAAATTTTCCTGTGACCTGGTGAATTTACTTGTTAATAGGAACATTGGTGAAAGGAAGTCAAATACAATGAGTGATCTCAGTCTGGTAATGGCTAATGTACTAACAACCGGACAACCTGTAGTAGAAATACTTAATCAGCCTGTAATTCAGCCAAAAAGTCAGCTAAAAACAACTTCCACGGAACTGCCTTCAATCGCATCTCCAGACATTTCCCCACCAGAATTTAGTTCTCAACAGGAGAATTCCCATCTTAAAAAGCCAGAAATACCTGCATCAATCTCCACCCAGGAAAAACTGTATATAGAATCACTTAGCCATCAAGAAATTATTAATCCTGAATTTTCCTCAACACCATTTACTAACCCTTACAGCGAACATCGCCTAGATTGTCCTAGTAATTTTCGCTACTCATCAGTTAAAAAGATCCACAATTCTCCACCCCAAATATCCTTAATTTCTCACTCTGACAAAGAATTAACAGTAGACAAACGTACTATTAATAGTCAAACTCTACCGGTTTTACATTTTGGGGATGTCGGCGATGCTGTCAGAGTATTACAACGACTATTACTCTGCAATCGTTACGCAATCAAAGTTGATGGTAACTTTGGTGTCCTCACAGAAGCCGCTGTCAAAGCTTTTCAAAATCAGCATTATATCGATGTTGATGGAATTGTTGGGGACGAGACTTGGCGCGAGTTGACGGGGTGAGGTTTTGAAACGCGGAGTATCGCAGAGGTAACGCAGAGGAACGCAGAGTTACTCCGCGCCTCTCTGCGCTACCTCCGCGCCTCACCGCGTTTCAAAATCTATGCTTATGTTGCTCCAACAGATTTTGTGCCCTAGGTTTGTAGATGAGGTAAAATAGAGCTTCTAGATAGCGGAGTAAATCTTCGCGGTTTTCTTGGGAGGTAAAGTTCCAGAAACCGTAGATCCTCGCTAGGGATAAGAGTTTGGTTGTGTGGATTTTCCAAGTGTAGGTGCTGAAAACTCGCTCGATCGCTCGCCGAGAAATTTGCTGCCAGTAGTCTGGCTTATCTTCACATTTTGTCACAAAGTTGAGGATTTTGCTGGCTGTTTCTTCGAGGTTTGTGGGGTTGATATAGAAGCCGTTGGTTTGATCTTGAATGATTTCTATTGGTCCACCGAATTGAGTGGCGAATGTTGGTAAGCCGGAGATCATGGCTTCTAAAACTGTTAAGCCAAAGGCTTCAAATAATGCTGGTTGCACAAATATGCCTTGGCGGTCGGCGATCAGGCGATAGATTTCGCCGGATTCGGTTTTTGATAGTCGCATCCCCATCCAGCGGATTTTGCCTTGAAGTTGATATTCTTCAATTAGGTGATAAAGTCGGTGGATTTCGTCTCTTTCTTCGTTATCGTCTGATGCTTCGGTACGTAGTTTGTTGGTAACGATGATGAGGTTACAATGTTCTTGTAAGGCGCTGCTGCGACCAAAGCATTCGATTAATCCGGCGAGGTTTTTAATTCTATCTAGACGGGCCATTGAGAAGATGGGGCGTTTTTGGGGATCGTCTAGGGTGCCGAAAACTTGTGTCTCCTCGTCTATGGTGAATAGCAATTCTTGAATGCGATTACCGACACTTTCGATGCGGTCGGCTGTGCGGGTGTATGGAAAGTAATAGTTTTCATTGACGCCTGGGGGTACGACGTTGAATTTAGGACTGAAGAGATCGATGCCATCGACTACATGATACAAGTCTGGCATCGTGAAACACTTATATGATTCGTATTGTCCGATGCTATCTTCTGTGCCAACAATCTCTTGGTAGGTGCTGCTAATCACAAAGTTAGCGGAGTTCATCGCAATGAGATCGGCGGTGAACTGTAGTGAAAAATGATACTTTTCTTCTAAGTCTTGCCAATAGAGGTTACTGAATAGGTATTTTGGCTTTTCTAAAGCGTGGGCAATGTTACACTGAGTGATTTTCAGGCGTCGGGACAGTAAAAAGGCAATCAAATTCCCACCAGAATAATTACCGACAATCAGGTCTGGACGACCTTGAAATTCTCCTAGCAGTTCTCTTTCGGAATCTATCGCGAAGGTTTCTAGGTAGGGCCACAACTCAAACCGCGACATCCAGTTTTGCGTCATGTGGGGATTGAATTCACGCAGCGGTACTCGCAAAATCCAGGCGTTTTCTGCGCCGTTGACTTTTTCTAAGCGCTGGTTGCATGATGTCCCTTCATTGTTGGGGATCAGCCGGGTGAGGATGATTACTTTCGGTTGGACGTTGAGTCCTTGTAAACCAGCGAGAAAGATGTCTTCTTGTAACTGCTTTTCTAAGCTTTTGGCTTGGTCTAGGACGTATACTACCTGACCGCCTGTGTCGGGACGACCCACAACTCCCTCTTGTCCAAACCAACCGTGTGGTGATACTAAGACGATCTTAAAGATCATCGGAATGCGTGAGATGAACGCTTCTAAGGTCTGAGGTGCTGGGGAGTCTACTAATTCATCCAGAATACTCAGGGTTTCTTGAACGCGCGAGGCTGTGTTTCCCCAACCGGCTTCAAAACCCATCATTTGCAATACAAACCGAAAATTTTCGTATGGTTCGTTACTGGGGCGATCGCTAACTAATGATAATGCCTTTTTGACTTGGGCAGAAAGTTGCTGCTGCGATTGAATCCGAGGGTTGATCAGGAGTTGGATGCCGTTATATTGGTGCAAGCGCAGGAAATTGAACAAACTCTCCATCCATTGTTTGGGATCGCCAAATAGCTTGGAAGAGAGATAGCGGTTAAGAAATTGGACTCCTTTACCAATATTTTTGGCATCGCGGATCGAGGGCGAATAGTCATGAAATGATTGAAAATCTAGTTCTAATAAATCTCCTTCGTTGGGATGATAGCGATTGACAAAGCGATCGCGCAAATCTAGCAGTTCTTCTACTGTCATTAGTTCAACAGTTAGGTCTTCTGTCAGCCGGTAAATTTCTTGGCTGGCAATTTTCGGGCGGATAATCAGGCAGATATTAGAATCTTCCTGAATTATTTCCTGCGTATAGTATATTAGTTTACCTAAATTTGAGGAGGTGTTAATTCCTGATAAAGAATGATGGTAGCAGTAGTCATTATAAGCATTCAGAATATCGTTACGTAATAAATACCGCTTTTCTTGGTGGCGTAATTCACTCAAGAAAGAGCGCAAATCGCTTTTCTCTTCACTATTTAAGACAGCTTCGATCAGTTCAGACAAGGCAACCTCCTATAAGTATCTTAAATTACAGAATTTTACAAGCAAAATTTATACTTAAGGTAAATTTAATTGCTTTACCTATAGTCAACGAATATTACTTCTAACTATAGACGTACAATTCTATAACAACACGCCTGAATGTATCAGTATGTTAAGAGCCTGGTTTGAAATAATCTAGGAGGCGATCGCCGGAATCGGCACGAACCAATGCTACAACTACATCTGGTAAACCTGTCCAACTAGGATAAACCAAATAACGTGGTTCCCAACGTGGGCGAAATTTAACTTTATAAGCGTGCAATCCTTGAAAGTTGTAAAACCTACTCAAATGCTCGTAAAGATAGCGTAACATCCGCTCTAAGCGCCGAGATTCTTTGGTTTCACCTACCCCAGACAGCGGCGACAGTCCAAAATTAAAGGTATCGTAACCCTGCTCTTTAAAATATTGGAGCATGGAAGTAAACAAAAAGTCCATTGTCCCAGATTCAATTTCGGTGCGCCGGCGCATCAAGTCAATGGTGATTTCGTTGAGTTGATACTCTGGCATCACATTCGCAAAGGCGCTAATCTCACCGTTGGGGGTATGAACTACCACCATTTCACAATCGCGCAGGTAAGTTTCATCAAACCAACCGAGAGAAAAGTGCTTTTCTGACCCATGCATCATTTGCAGCCATTCATCACTGACAACTTTCAACTGATGCAACAGGTCATCTGTCAATGGTGGTTTATAAAATTTAACTGCGTAACCTTCCTTGGTTAAGCGAGTGATTGTTGGTCGAAAGTTTTTCCCAGCTTTTCCTTGTAAGGTAAAGGTTTTCAAATCGACGATCGCTTCTTCCCCAATTTTCACCACATGAAATCCCAAAGACCGATACAAATCGACATGCTCTGCTTTAGTCTGGTAAAAACCCGGAAACCAGTCATTGCGCTCACAAAACTGCTGGTAACTGATAATGGCTTCTTTAAGATCTTCAACCGGACCAATCGGATCACCGAGAGCGATCGCACCTCGTCCTTTAGGTACATAAGCAATTACACTGTTTCCGGTCGGACTAAAATAGTAACTTTTGTCACTAAGTAAAGTAAACGCTGCCAAAGATGAACGTCCGTGCGCCTCAACAATAGCTCTAGCCCGCTTGCGTTCGTTGGTGTTGGCGGGATCTGGTGAAAATACTGGTTGCAGCAGCATCAGCAGTGCAAAGCCAAAGGTAAAGATGGCAATCAGGTAGATGGAGTTGGCAAAAAATTCGCCAAATGGTCTTTGCGGTTGCAACCCCAAGTTATCTTCGGTGAAGAACATCGCTAGGGTTTGGCGGATGGCTTCACCCCAATTAAAATCCTGGCTGAATTTTCCTTCTAACAGGTAAAAACCCAGAGTGCCATAGGCGAGAGTAAAGAGTAAAGCGCCAAATAATACCCGGACTCCTTGGGCTATTGATGGACGGTCTGATTGGGCTGTAAAGACATCGCGCATCAACAGTAATTGACAAAGCACCACCAAAGACAGCAAACTCTCTTCCCAGTCAAATCCCTTGGCTAAGTTGCTCAAAATCGAAACGACTAACAAGCACACAGTCAGCAACCAAGCTACCCGTTTCCGGCGCAACAAGTTAGTCGCCAGGGTCAATAATACAAAGCCGGAGAGTGCGGCAAATACGTGAGCATTAGCACGAGCTTCAAAGGGTAAAAAATGAAGATGCTTTAACCACTGGTTTCGGTCTTGTAAGTTCGCTGTAACTGCTGATATTAAGTTGACCACCCCAACTAGCCCAGTCAGGAAAGCCACACTCCAAAGTCCAATCCGAGTTCTTTGCAATCGCCACATAGTCTTTACTGATTAGCCTGAGTTAAGAGGGCAGATGTCCTTAAAGAAAGCATACACAATCAGACTGAATTGCCGATTACACATGATCAAATTTACATGAACGCCAAGGAGGTGTCACAACCAATACCGAGAGCAAAATTGTCAGTTTCAGTTTTTGGCTTAAACCCAAAAGCATTAGTCTAACAACAAGATAGCAGCGAGTAGCGCTTCCCAAGATCTATCGAGACAAAAAAGCTCCCCATCACAAGTGTTAACGCGGTTTCTGAGCGAGGGCGGTGTTGAAAAATTTTCCTACATACGTCAGGGAATTTGTCAAGTGTTTGTGAAAATAGTTCCAGCCAACATCAGGACCAGACAGTCCATGTCCACCAGGAAACTCATTGAAGACATTGTCAATGCCTAACTTGTCTAAAGTTTGATGAAAGGTTTTAGTCGAAGCCAGCAAGTTATGATCGTCAACCCCAGCATCTAAATAAATATGTATCCGCTGGCGATCGCGAGTTGATAACTTTTGCACATATCTTTGAGGACTATTTTGGGGATTATTCGGATCGAAAAAGTCATCACTATGGCTAAAGAAGACACTAAAGTTATTCGGATGGTGCATGCCAATATTCACGGCTCCCCCTCCTCCTGATGACACACCGCCAATCGCCCAAAGCTCTGGTTGCGTCCATGTGCGGTAGCGTGACTTCACCAGCTGGACTAACTCACTACCAATCAAAGTCCCAATATTACCATTCGGTCCATCAAAATACTCGGGATCCCATAAAGGACTAGAACCTCGATTGTCGTTACCATCAGGCGTAATGATAATTGATGGCGGTAAGGCTCCGCTGGCGTAAAGTTGTTTTAATACGTCAGCGAGTGCGTATTTGTCATAAAAAGCGCGACCATTATCATGACCGCCATGTAGTAAAAAAATCACTGGATAGCGTTTTTTTGGTGATTTTGCGTAGTCAGGGGGTAAAATCAGACCATAATTACGCTCAGTACCGCCCATTGCTTTACTAGTAAAAGTCTCGATCTTAAAGGTCAGTCCGACAATCGCCTCCTCTTTGGGTCGGTCTAACTGTGGCGCACCTAAAATAAATACATACCAGTAACCTGCAGCACTCAGAACGGCGAGCGCACTTGTCAAACCAATTAAAACTTTCGGGAACTTCATCGCTATATCAGTTGGGAGTTAGGTTTTTATGAGGAATTGAGTTAGCCCTAACTTCTAACTCTCTTTTTCAGCTGCTTTGAGGCAGAACTCAATGCCAATAATTGTAGCTTCTGCATAGATAAAACCTTGATTTTACAGCTATGTCATTGCGGTAGCATCCTGATTCCGGGAAAGACGCGCTCCTCCGCGCCTCTCACCTTTGAGCAATTCGACTCAAAATCTCTGTGCTTCGGAGTTTTGATTGATTTGCGTCGCTGTCGGTTTGTCGGGGTTTACTGGATCTCTAGCATGGGCAAGTTGCGACACCTGAAATTCTTTCCCCACAAATGATAAGGAATCTGTCAAGTGGTCGCGCCAATATTGCCAAGTGTGATTTCCAGGATATTCATGAAAGGTGCTGTTAATTTTCAGTTTGTTGAGGACTTGGGAAAATCTTTTCGCTTCTACCAGTTCTTCGGTATCCGAGATCCCCGTATCCATATAAATCTGCACATGCCTTTGAGATATGGGAGAAAGAGTCCTGATGTAGTTAATTGGGCTATTTTGCGGACCACTCTTATCTTTAAAGTAACCGCTGTGACTAAACAAAATTTTAAAGTGCTGCAAGTTGTGCAATCCCACATTCATTGCACCCCATCCACCAGAAGACAACCCGCCAATCGCCCAAAAATCGGGATCGGGTAACGTCCGATAACGGGTTTGGATCACTTTCACAAGTTCCTTCCCTAGCGTCGTCACCACTTTCCCATGCGGACCATCAATATATTGTGGGTCCCAGTAAGGGCTAGTCCCTCGATCATCATTACCATCTGGGGCAATGATAATACTCGGTGGTAGCTTGTCTTGAGCATAGAGTTTGCGGATAGTTACCAAGGCTGCGCCCTTTTTCGGGTCAAACCAGGAGGTAGCATCGCCATGTCCACCGTGGAGTAGAAAGATTACGGGATAGCGCTGATAAGGGTTTTGCTCATAGCCAGGAGGTAAAGAAATGCTATAAGAGCGTTTGCTATCCATCGCTTGGCTAGTGTAAGTTTCGATCTTTGAGGTTAAAGGTGCAGTCAACTCATAAGGACTTAATTTTGGTGGCAAACCTACAGGTGCTGTTTGCGGACGATTATTCATGACTTGCAGCAGCGGCTGGGCAATTCCTTGTTTGTAGTTAAAGCCAAGGAGAGCTAATAATGAAACCAGTAGGAGCAGCGCCGGTTGTTTGTACTTCATGGACAGTTGTGTGTTTTATTTAACGAGTATGTTCCTAGAGACTGGAGATGAACGATCGGGTTTTGGAGTTCCCAGAAATATTATCTATAAACTGTTGCTACTGAGATCAGCGCTATCGCCTGAAGATTGACATGACAATCATTGAGCGATCTATTTAATCAATGCTGTTTTCCATAACAGATTATGACACTTTTATAAACTTAGGCAGATTTTTACTTAATTCTACGTACCATACGATGTTTTTTCGATACTTTTCTCGGGCGAGTGTAATCTTTCTGACTTCGTATTCTCCTGCTCTGACAATAGTCAGCAATTCTGACACATAGTAGATGTACTTGGTGTGTCAATGTTATCTCAAATAAAGGAAAAATTTGTCATTAGTAGATATATTACTGCTCGACATGAGATACGTAACGGTTATAGTACATATACTCAAGTAAAGCAAATTGGCAAGAAGTTGTTTTGCTGGTTTATTTTACTTAGAAAAGAAAATAGTCTATCCTAAGGTAGAATATAGATTAATTAGCACCCAACATTCTCATACATTTACTAGTATTTACACTGAGAACTTTGTGGAGTGGTTTAAGTTATCAATTAATCTCAGGGTAAATACCAGTCAAATTAAAAATAATCCGATTGACTCAACGTTCTTAAATTTTGATCTCACAAGGAATAACAGAGTGTGCCTTTACCAAAAAGTGATCCATTGAGCAAAGAGAGATTCGATAGCTCAGAATCCGCGAGCGCTTCAATAAGTAAATCTACTCATGAACAAATTGACGAGTGGCGATCCCAAGCCGATACAGAAGCACTCACACAATTACAAAATCTGCTCGTCCACCCCGAAGTGGCTAAATGTTCGAGTTTAATTGCCTTGCAGCAAAAGCTGATGGCGCTAGAGTCTCAATTAGTTCAGAAAGAAGAAATTATCAAGCTACTTCAGCCTTTGATCAGAGAAACGATCGCTCGTAGCTGTGCTGAGTCCAGCAAATTAATTACTGACTCTTTAGCTTCAACTATTGATACCATTATTCAGCAAAGGACTCTTGAGAATAAGATTTCAATGGGTCAGGCGATCGCGCCATTATTATCTACAGCCATTTCTCACCAAATTGAAAATACGCCGACAGAAATTGCCCTAGCGATCGCGCCAGAAATTGCCATCGCCATTGAGGAACAGATTCGCTTAGACCGAGGGGCTATAGCCACAGCACTGGCTTCCCAAATGGGTTCCGCCATCAAACATCAGATCATCCTAGAGCGGGATGCGATGGTAGATGCCCTTTATCCTGTCATTGGCAGTACAATTGCCAAATACATGGCAGAAGTAATTCGCTCAATTAACGAAAAGATGGAAAATGCTTTAAGTGTTGAGGGAATTACGCGCAAAATCCGGGCAAAAATTCAGGGAACCTCTGAAGCAGAACTGATTCTTAAGGAAGTAACACCCTTTAAAGTGCGAGCTATCTTCTTGATTCATAAACTTTCGGGCTTAGTAATTTCCGAAGTTCAGCAAGCAGGTAGCGAGATCTTAGAATCGGAGATGGTCGCCGGTATGTTAACAGCTATTCGCAGCTTTGTCAATGAGTGTATTGCTCAGTCTGGAGATGTATCGGAAATTGATGCGATTGAATACGGCACTTCCAAAATCATCTTGGAAGTAGCCGGTTACTGTTATTTAGCCGTAGTAGTTCAAGGGGAAGCACCCCAGTGGTTTATTCGCGAGATTCAGCAATCTCTCAATCATATTGTGACTACAGGCTTTGTGCAAGAATACGACGGAGATGCTACCAGCACCCCGGCAGAGGTAACATTACACCTAGAAAAGTTAAAAGGTATTTCTGTAAACCAAGCAAAAAAGAAATCTTTTCCTTGGAAGATGATTATTTCAATAATTTTGAGTATATTTATATTCTTTTGGAGTGCTGCTCAGTATGAACTGCACATAGCTCAAAATATTGTCAATCAAACAGTTACTGCTTTAGCAGAAGATCCAGAACTATCTATTTATAAGCTAAATGTTAATGTCCTGCACCAAACCCTCCATCTATCTGGTCGCCTACCTAATGACTATTTGCGTCATCAATCTGAAAAGATTGCCCTGACTGTTGCACCCAGTTTAAAATTAGCAAACGATATCCTCGTGGTTAAATTGCCTCCCGATCCTGTCTTAGCCGCAGGTGAAGTTCAACGAGTAACATCGTTGTTAAATCAAAAAGCCGGAGTTGCGATTAAGACGAAATACCACAACGGCAAAGTCACCGTAGAAGGCATGACGATTAATCTAGCTTCAGCTCAAAAAATCTCACAAGCCTTTGAGCAAATTCCCGGAGTAGACACTGTGATTAATACTTTACAATTACAATCATTGCCGCTGATTAATCTTAATCCAAAATGAGCTATTATATCGCTTTATTAAAATTTATAAATTACTTGTCGATGATTACTCAATATTATATTTAAATAAATATCCGTAAATAAATATAGTTACGCGAATAATATATGATATCTACTATTAGTAAGAAAATCTGCTTAATTGGTGATTTCGGTGTTGGTAAAACCAGTTTGATTCGCCGTTTTGTCGAAAGTCAATTCAGTGATAGTTATTTATCCAGCGTCGGAGTAAAAATCTCTCGAAAAAATGTAGACGTTTATAATGTACAGCAAAATATCGTACAATTAATTGTTTGGGATTTGGAAGGGAGTAATAAATTCAAACAAATTGCCAATACGTATTTACAAGGAGCTAGCGGGGCAATTATTGTCGGTGATGTCACTCGTCAGGAAACTCTCCTCAATATGACGGAATATTTAGAAATGTTCTCATCTGTGAATCCAGAAGGGTTAATCGCAGTTGCTTTTAATAAAGCCGACTTAGTTGATCAAGAAACAATGGCTTACATCGTCAACAAATATCAATTTAAATCACACCCAGTTGTCAAGTATGTAAGTTCCGCCAAAACCGGCTTGTCTGTTAACAAAGTTTTTGAAAATCTAGCCGAAAGCATCATCAATGAACAAAAAAGCAAAACCCGCGAATTGAAAGTATCAGTAGGTAGATAAAATAAAACCAAACTATGTAACAAAATATTAAATATTTGCCAACGGTTAGTAGTAGCACTATGCAACTACTTAGCATAAGTCAGAATTAAGTATACATTCGTAAAAAACTATTAGCTCAGACTTTAAGACCGAGTTGTACCTTACTAAGGCGCAATCTGCTGTATGACATATCAAATACCAGAACAAATTACTTATCAACCGGCGATTCTCCGCAAATTTGAACACTTGGAAGTAGATGAAAACTTTCAGATTCTCGATATATCGGAACAAGCACGAAACTTTGCTGATGATCCTCTTGAGGTGAACCTCGGTAAAGATGTCCGGCTAAGTTTTCCCGAATTTATTGGAATTGAGGATATTCTCAGCGCTATCCTTGCAGGTGAACAAGAATTATTTAAATTAGAAGGAATTAAAAGATATTCCTCTTCAAATGAAATATATATAGATATTTATGTTGTCAGTAATCGAGAGCAAGAGAGATTAATAATTTTCTTGGAAGATGTGACTAAAAGGATGGTTTTAGAACAAAATCTCTCTCAATCAATTAATGAAGCAAATTTATTATCCAGTGCTTTAACTTCTTATAAAAAATATATGCATCAAGTCCTCACATCCATGACTGATGCTTTACTCGTAACAACTAGATCGGGAAAAATTAAAACAGTAAATCGCGCTGCTCAAGATTTGTTTGGCTACAGCGAGCAAGAATTAATCAATCAGCCTATATCTATAATTTTAAACGATTGCCAAACTTCCGAGTCAGCGATCGCTCTTGGTTGCTTGTTCCAAAAATCTTTCCAAGATCTAGAATTAGTTTGTAAAACTAAAAATAAAATCAAGCTCTTAATCGCCTTTTCCGCTTCAGTAACTCATCAGGAAATTCCCGGCTTACAAGATATTGTCTATATTGGTCGGGATGTTACGGCTCGCCAGCGTCGCCAACAGTGTAACAATACTCAACATGCCATCACCCGCATTTTATCAGAACAGCAGAGCATCAGGCAGACAATGCCACAAATTCTCCAAGCGATTTGTGAAAGCCTAAGATGGGATGTCGGAGAACTTTGGACAGCAGACCAATATATCAGCACATCAGTGTACTCCCCTTCCAATCCAGTACTGAGATGTGTGGAAATTTGGTCAAGTTCTACTCCTTTTGCTGAGTTTAAATCTGTCACTTGGCAAACTACACTCAGCTTGGGTGAGGGATTCGCGGGGAAAGTTTGGGAAACAGCTTCTCCTTATTGGAGTCGGGATATTCTTGACGATCCTAGCTTTGTGCGTCAGGAATTAGCAGCTGTTGCTGGATTACACACAGCCTTTGGCTTCCCGATCCTCGAAGACGGAAGAATTTTTGCAGTCATGGTTTTTTTAAGCCAGGAAATACTCAGTCCTGATCAAGACTTACTCCAAACAATGGTGGCGATTAGCAGCCAAATCACTGAGTTTACCAAACGCAAACGAGTGGAAGAAGCACTGCGTCATCAACAAAAACAAAATGAACGCCTATTGTTGAATATTCTACCAGAAGCGATCGTTGATCGCCTACGCCGACAAACAGGTATCATTGCCGAAGATTTTGCCGAAATCACCGTTTTATTTGCAGATATCGTTGGTTTTACCAAAATAGCAACTTCTCTATCAGCGATTCAAGTCGTCAAATTGCTCAACCAAATTTTCTCCGCTTTCGATCGCCTGAGTGAACAATATGCTTTAGAAAAAATTAAGACTATTGGCGATGCTTATATGGTAGTTGGTGGTTTACCTACACGCCGTCCGGATCACGCCAGAGCGATCGCTTTTATGGCACTAGATATGCAAAAAGCCATCCTCCAATTTAACATGAATAATCAGCAAAGTTTAAGCATCCGTATCGGTATCCATAGCGGACCTGTAGTTGCAGGAGTGATTGGACTCAAAAAGTTTAGTTACGATCTCTGGGGTGATACAGTCAATATCGCCAGTCGCATGGAATCCCACGGTTTAGCCGGGAAAATTCAGATCACAGAATCTACTTGTGAATATTTAGGCGATGACTTTGTCTTGGAAAAACGCGGTGAGATCGAAGTCAAAGGTAAAGGTAAAATGACCACCTATCTACTTCTAAAAGAGAAATCGCCCGGTCAACCGGGCTAATCACTTATGTCCGCACTGGTGTCCCACACGGATAAGTTGCAACAACAGCTGCACTCTTCGGCGTTGGTTGATCTTTAGCTGCGAGATAATCTGTCTGCAACTTTGTCATCATTTCGTCACGCCTGTCATATAATCGCTTCAACTCGCGAGGCTGACACTGATTCATCACGTAGGCTGTAACTAATGGCAGCGCGATCGTGCTATCTGTGTAACAAACAATCGTGCTCGGTAACTCTTCTGGGTCAATTTTACCCCAACTTACAGCTTCGCTCGGAGTCGCACCAGACAAACCGCCAGTATCAGGACGAGCATCCGTAAACTGAATAAAGAAATCGTGTCCTCGTTCTTCTAATCCTAGAACTTCGTGGAGTTGTGGTTGAGTTTGTAACAAAAAGTTCTTTGGACTACCACCACCGATAATTAACGCTGCACTTTTGCCTTCAAGATCCGGGATACCTGTTTCTCTCGCCGAGTACGCGATCGCTGCTGTCTCATTCACGTCAATAGAAGGATCTATAATTAATTTTGATCCTTCCATCGCCAAAGCCGCGACATTCATCCCAATCGAACTATCTCCAGGTGAAGAAGTATAAATCGGCACGCCACACTCATAAGCTGTAGCCAGCAAGCAGGAATGCTCAATCCCCAATTGCTTCTCGACTTCCCGCACATACTTCCCAAGCAGATAATGGAATTCAGCAGTTCCCATCCGCTTTTGAAACGGTTCTGATTGCAAAATCTTGCGGATAAAAGCATCCGTCTCCAACAGCACATCGTAACCAAAAGTAATGTCATAAATGCGAATAGTGCCTTCTTCGCGCAGTTGCACATCATCCACAAATGGATTACCTGCAAACAGTTCAAAACCCAAACTGTAGTGCATATCATGGTAAAGATTTGCACCAGTGCTAATCGCCCAGTCAATAAAGCCGTGGCGAATCAAAGGCGCTAAAACACTAACTCCAAATCCCGCCGGTGTCATCGCCCCGGAAAGACTAACCCCCACCGTCACCCCTGGAGTCAACACATCTGAACGCAGCAGTTGGCAGATTTCCCGCAACCGGGCTGAGTTATAAGCGGTGAAGTAATTATCAATCAAATCTACCACGCCAATATTTGTTGGCATTGGTGCAGGTGCAATTTTCTTACCCCGATTTTTAGCCATTTTGGTATTCCCAATCCGAAAGTTCCGGATCTAATCCTAACTAGCTTTGCGTGATTTGGTGCATCTTGCTGAAGTTGCGATAGTTAGTTCAGCGCCGCCGTTTTACAGGTAAGCAAGATTAACCTGAGTCAGAGCGCGAAATTTCAAGCCACGCCATAATCGGTATACTGTCGCTTATAGGGAGGTTGTAATCCCAGAACAATATCCTCTCTCGGTACACCCATTTTGACCAATTCAACAGCCGGATCTTGATCGGTTAAATTTTGCTGAAGCCAGATTTTGCCGTCTTTGATATCTATGTGGATCACGAGAGCGATAAATGCGATTAAAATGCTGCCAGCCCACATTCATCCATTGATAATGGTCGTGTTCGGAGTCAAAAATAAGTTGTACTTCAAAGCGATCATCGGAAACGTCATGTGCGTTCTGAGCGCGTTGCGCCATTGAACGGAGTGATGCCATCCCAGCCGACTTGGATCAGCTTTTACGCATAGATAGCTTTTAAGTCGATAAAAAAATTTACCGCTCAGGTACTGTCCACCAAGCTAAGGCGTAGCGCTGAGTAATAGCATTCACCTTTTGGCGAAAAGAAACCCGAATTTTGTAATTGCCTTTTTCCGGGACAGGACAGAAAATATGTTGCACACTGTCAACATCACTAGTGGAAGCGCAAGCTGTAGCAGTAGTCGGATTCTTCTCATCGGCTTTGACAAGATACAAGTCTAAACGATTCACACCGCGATCGCTAAAAGTTTCCCCAACATCATACTGTCCATTTTTATTCGTATCATTCAATTCCACCAAACGATCCCAAGCCAATGTCATCGCCACAAAACTTTTCGCCTTTAACGGTTGCCTTAACACATATTCGGTAGATTTGTCAACATCCACACTCCGATAATCCCAACCAATCGCCGGAACTTTAGCCTGAGGAGTCCATTGACCAGCACTAAATTGCTGATAAGCGCGAAACGCATTCAAATGACCGGCACCCATTTGCGGATCTAAAGGAATCTTCGGATTTTTGTAAGCTTCAGTCAAGAGCCAGTTACGATTTAGTTTATCAATCAAAGTCCGGCTCATTCCTAGGCGCAAACCATCACCAAAATCTTGAATTTTATCAGCCGAATTTAGCAGCACAGCCTTCATCAATTCATGGCGGCGCGAGTCCAGACTCCAATTTGACTTGTGCGTCCGTAATTGCCGATCACCAAACTCTTGCAACAATGCCAAAGTCGCCGTCACATGAGGCGCAGCAAAACTCGTACCTGTCACCTTCGCTAATTTACCATCCGGATTCAATAAACGAATATTGCTACCGGGAGCCACCAAACTTACGGAACTCCGCGCCGCCAAATTAAACTCCCGTCCTACCAACCGTCTACCAAAACCTTCAGCAATTGTCGCTAAGTTGGAAACATCAACCTTACTAAAAATTCCTTGTAGGCGACTTGAAAAAGCCACAGTCACCCCATTAAAATTATCAGTCGGAATCGGGATACCACCCTTACCTTGATTACCAGCGATCGCATACAAAACATTATGCACCCGCGCCGACCAGTCAATACATTCAGTTAATAAAGCATTACCATCCAAAGTCGCATCCGGTCGCGCATCACGTTCTAAAGGTTCGCCAAAACTAAAATTAATTGAACGGACATCGCCACCATTTTGCAACGCCACATACTGCGCTGACAAACACTCTTCCGGTTGACCACCAGTTTTCAGCGAACCCACCGCCGCCGCATATAGCCGCGCACCTGGTGCTACCCCAGGCAAAGCCTTATCTGTACTCACCATCACCCCAGCCACATTTTCCGCATGAGGATCAACACTACTATTCGATTTCGCCGGTTTATCGCGTAAAAACACCCCAGCCAGTGTCACCGCTCGATTTATCGAAACAGCCTTATCTAACCCAAACTGTCCCGGACGACCGATTTCTACCTGACCAATCGCAATCTTCCGACCAATTAAATTATAAGGAGATTTGTGTAACCTTAAAGCATCAATACCTTGCTCATCAATCGAGCTATCTTGCGCCAGTACAGGTGTACTTAAACAGAAGCCACTTAAACCCAAAAAGATCCACGCTATTTTTTTTACCATCTGCTGCTCAAATAAAACAAGCTGATCTTTGAAAAGCGGGATCACTCTTACGGGGACGTACATCTAAATGTTAAAATGCCTACATATAGAGGACACAGGAGAACCCATTAGCCATGACCACTAGCTCATCTCAGAAGCCCATTGTGATTGCTCCATCTATCCTATCAGCCGATTTTAGTCGGTTGGGAGAAGAAATCAGTGCAGTGGATGCAGCTGGGGCAGATTGGATTCACATTGATGTCATGGACGGTCGTTTTGTACCCAACATCACCATTGGTCCTCTGATTGTCGAAGCAATCCGCCCAATCACTAAAAAGCCATTAGATGTCCACTTAATGATCGTGGAACCAGAAAAATATGTAGCAGATTTTGCCAAAGCGGGTGCTGACCACATCATCGTTCATTGTGAACACAACGCTTCACCACATCTGCACCGGACTCTAGGACAAATTAAAGAACTAGGGAAAAAAGCCGGCGTCGTCCTCAATCCTTCCACACCGCTGGATTTTCTTGAGTACGTACTAGAACTATGCGACATAGTCTTAATAATGAGTGTCAACCCCGGCTTTGGCGGTCAAAGCTTCATCCCGGAGATGGTACCCAAAATTCGCAAACTGCGTCAAATGTGCGATGAGCGCGGTCTTGACCCTTGGATTGAAGTCGATGGCGGACTCAAAGCCAACAATACCTGGCAAGTTTTGGAAGCTGGAGCCAATGCTATAGTCGCTGGTTCAGCTGTATTTAAAGCTAAAGATTACGCTGAGGCGATTGAAGGCATTCGTCATAGCAAGCGTCCTACACCCGAATTAGCTAAGGTTTAAATCTCACGCCTTAGCGTTAGCGTGCATGTTGGCGCTAATGCGTGAGCCTAATCTTATTTCCGATTACCACCCAACCACTTAGCAGCTGCAATTCCTAAAACTGTTCCCACAATGGCATTGCTGAGAAACTTAATGATACTTGGTTGCTCCGCCAAGACCTCTTGGAAGATGTCGGGATAGTTATGATAAGCAAATGCTGCTAGTTTGCTAACATCCTCAGCACTCATGCGGTTGGGATTATGAGTCGAAAAGGCTAATTGCTGCTCTAGATGGCGATCATCTAACCCTTTTTGCCGCAAATGTTTCAAAAAAGAACGGGCGACATCATCACGTTCATTGGGTTTTATTTTTGCAATCGCCTTTTGGAGTTCTGGCTCCATTTGGATTGCGGGTATATGATCTGGATGTAAAGACTTGCCAATCATTTGGCGGCGCTCGTGTTGAGTTGAGCGTTGAGCAAAATCGTCAAAATTTTGGTATTCTTTCGTCGGGTCAGCGGGAATCTTACCAAGTGATTCCACATTGCCTTTAGCCAAATCGCTCATGATTTGACGTTTGTATTCGTCGCTGCTAGGCATTTCCCCGGTCTCCTATTGCTGATTAAAATATGGAATTTTATTTACTACTGATATTCAATTTTGTTTAACTGAATATCGTATTTGGCTTGCCCTCCCGAAATATTCTTAGTTTCGCTTTCATAAGTTAAGCTACTAAATCAGAATTTACTTAATACATAAGTAAGAGGTTTGCAATAAGCTATATGTAAATAGAATTGCAAACCTAATGAATGTTTATTGTTGGCTTAAATCAAGAACCCAGCTATATTTAAACACTCAGCGCTCAAACAGATGTTTCTAATCTATTGCATCTTTAACGGTATCTTTCACATCTTCAACGCCTTGACGCACTGAGCTTTCAGCTTGTTTTGCTTTACCTTCAGCTTTATCCTTAGGGTCGCCGGTAACATTGCCTAGAGCTTCTTGTGCTTTACCTTCAATATTCTTGGCGGCTGCTTTAGCTTTTTCTTCTAAACTCATTTTCTTGCTCCTAATTATTTATGAATCTTGTCAAAGCTATAATTAAGCTTCAACCCTGTTTTCTTACCTTTACAAGGTATCTGTAAAGTTGCTTTATAAACTTCCCTCACAAGATAGATTACCTCCTCTACTTAAAGGCTGAAATCAATTGAAAGTTTCTTATTTAATCTAATCTACATCCAACACAATCGACTGCGCCTCAGATAATATGCATACCCATAAGCCTTGTAGAGACGCATTTTAACTGTATTGACACGCAGGCATAAAAAAACCGCTGACACTCGTCACCGGATTAATTAATATAAGTTAATAGGACTTTCTGATTTAATCTAGATAACCCATACTAGCTTCAACATCTTCCATTTTGTTTGATGCGACTGGACGGTTTCCCATCACAGACGAGTTTTGGGAAATATGCAGTGTACTCTCCGAGATCGGACGCATCCCAGAGACATTCATGGTGCCTACATAGTGCGTTTCGTTGTTTGCCGCAATTGGTCGTATCCCCATTACGTTCACAGTCTCAGTCACATGTAAATGACTAATATCAACTGGACGACCGCCAACAGTGTGGCTATGGTGTGCTTCTGGTTCTGTTGCTGTCGGGGCCAGCGCCGAACTTGATTTCGCGGGAAGATCCAGCTTTGTTGCACCTTCGGGGATCGCTGTGACTTCCACCGTCGTTGGTTGTGTATTCGCTGCCTGACCTTGGTGGTCAACCTCTAGCTTAGTCGGCTTTGGTTGAAGACTAAGCTTCTTGGAGGTTTCGTCCACTTTGTCAGTACTGCTAGTAGTCATGAGCCTATGCCTCTTGAATCGTCAAATTATTTTCAAAATACTAGGAGAAATAAAATTTATCCTCATTGATTAAAGTTTAGCGCGAAAAAATGTCATTTCTGAATAAAGTTTTTTCTATCGGAAACATAACCAAAACTAAATGGTAAAATTATATAAAGATATGCTGCGTTACCTTAAGACAAGACCATTAGGTAGACCCAAGACGATAATTGCCGATCGCTCTTAGCTGAAACTTTATGACACAATTTACCATTCAAGCTCCCTTCACACCCAAAGGCGATCAGCCACAAGCGATCGCTCAACTCACAACCAGCGTGGAATCAGGTAATCAGTACCAAACTTTACTCGGTGCGACAGGAACGGGTAAGACATTCTCCATCGCTTCAGTCATTGAAAAACTCGGAAGACCAACCCTGGTCTTAGCACACAACAAAACTCTGGCTGCACAGCTTTGTAATGAATTACGAGATTTCTTTCCCAAAAACGCCGTGGAGTATTTCGTTAGTTATTACGATTATTATCAGCCAGAAGCCTATATTCCCGTAAGTGATACCTTTATCGAGAAAACAGCATCGATTAATGACGAAATCGATATGTTACGTCACTCAGCCACGCGATCGCTATTTGAACGTCGTGATGTCATCGTCGTTGCTTCCATCAGTTGTATCTATGGTTTAGGAATTCCTTCAGAATACCTCAAAGCCGCCATCCCTCTAAAAATGGGCATGGAAGTCAACCAAAGGCAAATTTTACGTGATTTAGCCTCAGTACAATACAGCCGCAACGATATGGAAATTGGTCGCGGTCGTTTCCGTGTCCGTGGCGATGTCTTAGAAATTGGTCCAGCATACGAAGACCGGATTGTCCGCGTGGAATTCTTCGGTGATGAAATTGATGCGATTCGCTATGTCGATCCGGTGACAGGAGAAATCATCAAAAGTGTAGATGCAATCAATATTTACCCAGCGCGTCACTTTGTCACCCCCGAAGACCGACTAGAAGTGGCTTGCAATAACATTGAAGCCGAATTAAAACAACGCCGTAGCGAATTAGAACAATCCGGAAAGCTACTCGAAGCGCAACGCATTGACCAACGCACCCGCTATGACTTGGAGATGTTGCGGGAAGTTGGTTACTGTAACGGTGTCGAAAACTATTCCCGTCACTTAGCCGGAAGACTCCCAGGCGCACCACCAGAATGTTTAATTGATTACTTTCCCAAAGATTGGCTACTGGTAGTCGATGAATCCCATGTATCAGTCCCACAAATTCGCGCGATGTACAACGGCGACCAAGCCCGGAAAAAAGTTCTCATAGAACACGGTTTTCGCCTACCGAGTGCTGCAGATAACCGTCCGCTTAAAGGCGAAGAATTCTGGGAAAAAGCTCACCAGTGCATTTTTGTTTCCGCTACCCCAGGAACTTGGGAAATGGAACTTTCCGCCGGTCATATCGCCGAACAAGTGATTCGACCAACTGGGGTAATCGATCCGGAGATTTTTGTCCGCCCTACAGAAGGTCAAATCGACGATTTGTTGGGTGAAATCAAAGACCGTGTCGATTTGCACGAACGAGTGCTGGTAACAACTTTGACTAAGCGCATGGCGGAAGATTTAACCGAATTCTTGCAAGAACACGGCATTAAAGTCCGCTATTTGCATTCCGAGATTAACTCAATTGAACGGATTGAGATTTTGCAGGATTTACGTGACGGTAAATTTGATGTCTTGATTGGTGTAAACTTGTTACGGGAAGGTTTGGATTTACCAGAAGTTTCCTTAGTCGCAATTTTAGACGCCGATAAAGAAGGATTTTTGCGAGCCGAGCGATCGCTAATCCAAACTATCGGACGCGCCGCCCGTCACATTCGCGGACAAGCGATTATGTATGCCGATCGCATGACCGACAGCATGATCAAAGCGATTGACGAAACCGAACGTCGGCGAGGTATCCAAACAGCATACAACAAGCTGCACAACATTACACCAAAATCAATCATCAAAAGATCTACCAACTCAATTTTATCTTTCTTAGAAATCTCTCGACGATTAAATGCCACTGAGTTAGCGGTAGTAGACGAACACATCGACGAACTACCTTTAGATCAGATTCCGCAGTTAATCACCGTCTTAGAAGGACAAATGAAAGAAGCGGCGAAAAATCTCCAGTTTGAAGAAGCCGCAGGATTTCGCGATCGCATCAAAACTCTCCGTAACAAATTAGTCGGACGTTAAACAGTTAACTCTACCTGCGTTACCCCCTGACGCAACTGGCTTTGTCGTTTAATCCAAGATGAACGCACAGAAGAGCGAATCAGGGGGGCAAAATTGCTAACAGCCCATTGCAACATTGGATTTTTACGGAGTAATTGCGCTTGAGATGCTTCCTCAGCTTGCAGGTGTTGCGATTTCTTGATCTCCGGCTCTCGTTCCGCTTGAATCTGCAGTAAAGCTGTGTCAATATTCCCATGTTCCGCTTCCGCACGCAACAAAGGAACCAAATGATTTGCCGTCACAATCACATCCCGTAAAGCCATATTAATACCTTGAGCGCGAATCGGTGACATCGGATGAGCCGCATCCCCCAAAAGTAATAAACCTGGCACACTCCAGCGCGGACAGCACCCAACCACAACAGACAACAACACAGGTCGCTCAATAGTTGCAGCATTTGCCCTTACATGTTCTGCAAACCAAGGCGGTGACACAGAAGCAAACATCTGCGGCCAATCGACTTGCTTCCAGTCCACCGGGTCATCTGCATGTAGCGCCCAACCCATTTGCAAATTTCCTTCCGAACCTTGAAACAAACCAAATGCATGACGACCATTAACAATCGAATAAAACACATTCTCCGACTGAAAATGCGGACTATCAGCCATTTTAAACCAAAGAATATTAAAACTCTGGGATTGTTGCTCTATCTCTAAATTTGCACGTTGGCGGACAATTGAATTCCGACCATCTGCACCAATCACGAGATCAGCATTATAGACGCGATCGTCCCCAAGCTTAACACCACTCACCCGCCCATCACTCCATAGCAAATCTTGTACAGTGCCATGTACAAACTCAAAATGAGCATAAGTACTCGCCTCCTCAATTAAAGCTTCCAAAAAAGCAGGCTGAGAAACCAGCGTCGTTGACTTACCACCAACTTCTATTGGTTCAGCAACTTGAAAGAGCGATCGGTTATCAATGATAAACTCCCAGGAAGAGAGCGAGCGATGAGGAATGCGTTCTAATATAGGTAACAATCCCATCTGCGCCAACGCATCCACTCCACTCGGCATCAATCCTTCACCGCGAAAAACCCGGCGGAAATTCCGCGATGCTTCAATCAATTTCACCGTAACTCCACGTCTCACCAGCAGCAAAGCCAGCGTCGCCCCAGCCGGACCAGCCCCAACAATTACAACTTGAGTCATCATCCTAATGCTACTTACTTCTCACCCATAGTTTAATCTTAAGTAAGATGCAGCAATAATCCATGCCATAAATGAGAAAATTTGAAGAAGCCTCATGATAAATTTAGTTGCAACAACCCCCTTAACCGAGTTTCTCTCTCAATCCAACATTGAAGCTTCACCTGCATGGGAGTTAATTAACGGGCAAGCGCGACAAAAACCAATACCAACCCTTTTCCACTCGCGACTCCAACGCAATTTAGTAAATTACGTAAATAATAATACTGAGCAGTTTGAAGCCGTGCAAGAACTACGCTGTATCGTACCTCCCTACTCCCCAGTACCTGATATTTCGGTCATTGCTTGCGATCGATCGTCTTTCCAATGAAGACGGCCCCTTAGAAGGAGCACCGGACTGGTTAATTGAAATTCGCTCTCCTGACCAAAGTACCCTTGACTTGCAGAACAAAATTCTCCATTGCCTCAGCAACGGAACTCAACTAGCTTGGCTAATAGACATAACTCGTCAACAAGTCTGGGTCTGGGTTAAAGATAATTTGCCCTTCATTTATTCGGTCGAAGATGTTTTACCAACTTTGGGCAAATTACCAGATCTGACCGTCAAAATGGTAATGGCAATGACTAGCAGGCAAAAGTAAGAGTTAGGAGACACCTAGACGGTATAAAAGTTTAACCTTAACCCTGAGCATATTCCGTAAATTGGCGCATAAATGGTGATTGAAATCCCAAAACAATATCTTCTTTTAAAACCCCCGCATTAACTAAATCAACCGCGATATCATCCTCTGTACCATTCCATTGCAGCCAAATTTTACCACATTTAATATCAATATGGATGATGCAACTGTGTACCCAACTTTGATCTTCCCAACCTGACTTTAAATTTTTATCTACATACTTGACAAACATAAAATATCAAAGTTAACGTGGGAGATATCTTTAATAAATACAATAAAAAACGTGTCACATTATATGTTGTATCTTCGTTCACGGTGTCACGAAGAAGAAACACGCCTAGCAGTATATCGTTGCACTACGACTTGGGCAGTGTGTAGAAGTGAACACTTCGTAATCAAATTTATACCCATTTTTTACAACGATACCCAATATGAGTTACAGCTTCGTTCCCTTGGACAAGTGACAATAATTCCACAATCTTCTTCTCAACTAACGAGTGCAGATAGCCAAATTGAAACAGCACTTCACGAAGTAACTGAAACCGTTGTCAAAAATTTGAATACATTACAAATTGAGGTCAAAGTAGGTCAAGTACCAAAAGAGATAATCCAAGTTGAAGGACAACCAAGCGATAAGTTTGTGAAAATACTTGCAGAAGTCCCACCACCATTAGAAGCAACTGACGATTTATGTCCAGTTGAAAACATGGATTTATATATAGCTGAACGCCCAATCTTACGCTGGCACGATTATGGTCATATACAGTCACTGAATTTAATTAATGATGAACCAGAAAGCTTACGCCAAGCCTTGCTTGAAGCAGATATCGATCCAACTTATCTGATAGAATCACCTCAACAACACCCTGCTAATTTTTTCTAATGGTTAGAATATATGATTCTAATAAACTTGGATAAAAAGATTAATAATATCATATTTAATGACCCAGGCGGACCAGCCCCAATAATTACAACCTGAGTCATTAGTACTTTAACTATAGTTGTTCTGGATCGATGCCTCTTTCTTCCAGTCGCCTCAGCATATCTTGATAGCGCTGCCGTTCTCGTTCGAGATCTGACAACGCTGTTTCCTTATCCTGACGCTCTTGTTCAGCACGTTGATGTTCCATCTCTCGAAGTTGGTCAAGTTCTAACGGTGAGTGAAACTTTTGCCCGTTAGGACGATAGATTTCTAGAGTCTCAGGTGTGACAATAAATCGTATACCCAAACGCGGACTAACCCAGCCATTAATCTCCTCAATCTCCTCTAACCAACTATCAGCACGGATAAACCCAGTTGTTTCCAGGGTATCGGGATTATAAATATAATATTCCTCCACGCCATAGCGCTGATAAAAGAGGAGTTTTTTCGCCATATCTCTGGTTTTGTTGCTCGGTGATAAGATTTCAAATACCACCTGTGGGGGAATATTGTTTTCTTTCCACTGTAGGTAAGAACCCCGATCTCCTTTCGGTCTACCAAACACGACCATTGTATCTGGCGCTACACAAAGACTATTATTTCCTTCAACCGGATACCAAAGTAAGTCGCCAGCAACAAATACATCCTCTTGTAATGCAAACAAGATTTCGATATTTTCTTTGATTTTGACAATCCAGTTAAATTGTTTCGTATTATCTGCCATCGGTTGACCGTCGCTTTCCGGATAAATGATATCTGGCGCGGTGTCAGGTGTTAGTTGTTGTACCATAGAATGCAACGCCTCCAAGAAAAGGGCAGTGGTAATTGGCACACGACAAAACTATTATCGCTCACACATTGAGTTTAAATTGTGAGTGCTATGTCCTGCCGCACACATTAGTAAAAGTGTACTATAAATCGGTGCAGGCGCTAGATTGCAAGGTATTAGCAAAAATAAGCTGGAGTAACTCAACATTCAGCCTTCCCCTGTACGGAAGTGCTGGTTAGCCCTCAGCAAACACCTCATTGCTCAATACGCTCAAGTTCTTCACGAACAACTCTACGTAAGGTTTCCTCCAAAGGCTCACGGCTTTGCCGAATATGCTGACGCAAAGCTTCATTAATCAAGGTTTGATAGTTTCCTCCCCCTGTAACATGAACTTGCTCACGAAACCATGCTAAAACCTCATCATCTAACCGGATTGTGATGCGAGTTTTTCCTGGTGGCGTTGGGTTAATCGCGCCTCGCATACCTTGACTAAAATCATATTCTGCTTCCATGACTATCCTTCCTCATACTGCTGTTGTTCATATCGAGTCGCTTTGCGGGCAGAAATGAGCCGAATCTCATCTTCCCGCAGCGTGTAGACAACCACCAAAATTCTGCCGAATGCATCGATACCCATCGTGACAAACCGCTCTTCGTCAAACCGTTCGTCTGGAATGGTAATTGCCAAATCATCAAAGAAAACAGATACTACATCAGCGAAGTCAATACCATGAAGAGCGAAAATTAGCTGCTGCTTTGTCCTTATTCCACTGGTAAGCCATCTCAATTATAGTATGCACATCTGTACATATTACCAAGGGCACAAAGGCTTTGTGATTTAAATTATACTTTACACTTAACAAAAATCACTATGAAAATTCTCATGACTAGCGATCGCCTACCCTGGCAGCAAGACACAATCATTCACCACAGCCAAAGACTACTGCACAGTTATCACCATTAGACGGGAAATTACCTCGCCATTGCGAGTAAAATCACATCTTTATACCAAGAAAAAGGATGACAGGGACAGAATTCACGATCCGCCTAGGTGTAGCCTTAATGCTGGGGGCGACGATTGGCATCGAAAGACAGTGGCGACAACGCATGGCAGGACTGAGAACTAATGCACTGGTATCTACAGGCGCAGCTTTGTTTGTCATGTTATCTGCACTAACTCCTGGTGAAAATCCAAGTGCCATCGCCGCGCAAGTAGTTTCTGGTATCGGCTTTCTTGGAGGAGGTGTAATCTTGCGCGAAGGGCTAAGCGTGCGCGGGTTAAACACCGCTGCAACTTTGTGGTGTGCAGCCGCAGTTGGTTGCTTATCTGGAAGCGGGCATCTGTCGGAGTCGTTTATTGGTGCAATAGCTGTACTATTAGCCAACATTCTCCTCCGACCTTTAGCATATAATATCAATCGGCAACCAATTAAAAATACAGAAGTCGAGATTTGTTATCAATGCTCAATCATCTGTCGCAGCGAAGATGAAGCTCATGTGCGTGCCTTAATTTTGCAGGCAGTAAATAGCCAGTCATTAATGTTACGTGCTCTCAAAAGCGAGGATTTAGACAATCCCACAAAAGTAGAAGTTAAAGCACAACTCGTCACTCTAGATCGTGATGATGTACTTTTGGAACAAGTAGTTAGCCGTTTAAGCTTAGAAGCTGGGGTAAGTGCCGTCAGTTGGGAAATTATGTCAGATATGCCGAGTGAAACTTAATATGGGCTAACTTATAGTTAGAGTTATAAAAGTCGCTTGCCACAGGGGTTTCCTATGCTTTCGCCATTTCCGGGAATGGACCCATATCTAGAGCAACCAACCTTTTGGTCATCTTTCCATAGCCGATTGATAGTAGCCATTGCTGATGCAATCGAACCGCAACTAGGTTCGCAATATTATGTAGAAGTCGAAAAGAGAACCTATCAAAGTGACTCAGACGATGGTTTACTAATTGGTATCCCAGACGCTACAGTTTTCCTCCGCCAGTCCGTACCAATTTCCGAGTCGATAACTAATGAATCGGTAGTGGTGCAAGCACGTCCTCAGCAAGTAACATTACCTGTTCCTCAAATCGTGAACGAACGCTACTTAGAGGTGAGAGCGATCGACACAGACGAAGTGATTACTGTAATTGAAATTTTATCCCCTAAAAACAAGCGCACTGGGGACGGTCGAAGCACTTATGAAAAAAAGCGTTCCTTAATTCTTGGTAGCTCAACTAATTTAGTCGAGTTAGATTTACTTCGCGGTGGTAAACCGATGTCAATGACTGGAAACAATTCCCCAACTGCTTACCGAATTTTGGTTGGTCGTGGACATACCCGTCCGATCGCAGACCTTTACGGATTAACGCTCCAGGAAATGTTACCAAATTTTCCACTACCACTCAAACCAGAAGAATCCGAACTCATGATTTCTTTACGAGAGATATTTAATGGTGTGTACGAACGCGGTCGCTACTTTTCACGAATTGATTATCGCCACAGTGTACCACCACCTGCTTTGTCGCCAGAAGATCTTCAATGGATCGATGAATTGTTAGCATCAGTCCGAGCTAGCTAGTTACAGAAATCAAGCTCCATATATAATTAAGAATAAAACTCACAATTTATCTTAATGATGGCGGTCTTCTGTCCGGTACTGCTCCAATTTTCTAATTGCCATAAGCAAACTCAACTTCATCCGGGTAAAAGCCTCCACCAAACTACCTAACTCATCGTTGGATACCTTCTCAAAATCAGCCTCCATGTCACCAGTACTTACAGCTTCAGCAACGCGGACAACGCGCTTGATTGGCCGGACAACATACCGCTTGATCCAAAAGTTAGCCATATAGATAGCAAGAGCAAAAATCATCGTCACAATACCCATCACGACAAGAAAAGAGTACCGTGCTTTCTGGAAAACTTCACTGATTGGTACAGAAACAATCTGAGCGCCCAGAACTTCATTCAACTTCCACCCAAAGCCATTTTCTTTACCATAAACTTGAATCATTTGTTTGGGTGCATTGTCCGGTGTACTGTGACATCTCAAGCAAGTAGCATCAGTTATGGCTAATGGGTGAGCGATATAAAAGTATTTTTCTGCCGAAACAGAACGAAATCCCGATATGTCTTTCCGACTTTTAGCATCACGTAAACCGTGTACGATATTTTTTTCAAAGCTATCTGCTAAATCTTTAATATTAGTCGGATTCAGCATAGCTTCTTTATACAAGAAACTTTTAGAAAAATCATTGTTTTTACGCAGCCTTTCAAAGACTTTGCGCGATGAATAAGATGGGACGACTTGCGGTAAAAATCCATCAACACCTAAACTCGCCTGTAAATGTGGAGTCACTTCGTCATTTGTATAAGAGCGAACCGAGTTTAAGGTTTGAAACAGTAATGAAGCATTTGAGGTAATTTCAGCTTGAGCTTTATAATTCAGGATATTAGCTAAAGCTATCCCACTCAAGGTAATTCCTCCTAAAAAGATTAGTAACAGTAGTACCGTTAGCTTTTGAGCTAATGCCAAATTTTTGATAGTTTGGGAAATTTTTCTGAACATACTTCCTCCTATTTTGCGGATTAAAAAGCTAGATAGAGTATCATTTTGCTGAAATTACAGATTCAAAAGGTCGAGCGTCATATTTCTCGACCCTAATGAAGATGAACATTTTTCTTTGAACATTAATTCTACAACTTTAGCTGTGTGCTCTTATCGGACTTTTGTAAGCTAGGAACGAACTAAAGACGACAGAAGTGATGATGGCAAGAACCGCACAGGCATAAAAGACTCCTTGGACTCCCCAAACACCAAAGGCAATACCACCAAACAACGGACCTAATGCTCTTCCCAGTGATTGAACTGTCACATTCAGCGACATAAATCCAGCCCGGTAGCCTTCTGGTGCAATTTCTGCCAACATTGCTTGCAGAGGTGGAAAAGCAAAGGCTTGACCTACACCAAACAAAATGCAGGGAACAGTCAACAACCAAGGGTTATGAATTGCCGGGATCAGCAATACCGATAATCCACAGAGAAGACAACCGATAACGATTAACCTTTTTTCCGACATCCAACGTGTCAGTAAACCTAATTGCGAAGCAGTAAAAGCCAAAGCCAATGAGAAAGAGGAAATAATGATCCCAATTTCTGCACCAGAAGCATTTAGATAAGTTCCTGCATAGATGGGGATATAGGTATAGCAGGCAGCAAACTCAACGATGAATAGAGTAAACACCGTAAACAGTAACACTAATACTTGTAGATTGTTAATGCTGTTCCAGGTATTTTTGAGGTAGACGCGGAGATTAATAGTCTCAGTATTCTTTGGCTTCTTAGGTAGTTTGAGCTTTGTGGCAATCAAAAACGCTACCGGAAGAGCTAATACCGATAGTAAAAACGGATACCTCCAACTTAACCCAGCTAATCCGCCACCAATAACCGGATAAATTGTCGCAGCAATCCCGATCGCAGCAGCATTCAGCCCCATCGCAGTCGTGAGCATTTTGCCACTATATAAATGGCTAATGATAGTCAATTCTAAAGTATCTAAACTAGCAGCACCAACACCTGTCAAGAACCGCGATTCAAGCAAACTGCGGAAATCTTGGGCAAAGGCGCATAAAATTCCGGCTAACCCAAACACTAACAATGAAGGAACAAGGATTTTTTTGATACCGATACGGTCAGCTAATGCGCCGAAAATAAAAGCTCCAAATGTAGTCGGAATTAGAAAAACTGCCATGATCAGTCCAATTTGTTGGGGTGGAATGCTAAGACCTTTGGCGATTGTCGGCATTACAGGACTAATACTCGTTACTCCCAGGATTGAGATGAGCGAGATACAAACAATGATGAAGAGATTTCCATCTATCTGTATGGAGTCGGTCTTTTTGCGGTTTGGTTGTCTTGACAATGAGGAACTCATGTGATTTTACGAGTGTTTGGTGAACTATCTGTTTATTAGTGGTAAAAAAATCTAGTTATGCACTACTCAACCTCAGAGTTTTTAACTATATTGATCGCATCAGAGCAATGCCAGACATCTGGATAATTTCTCCGTTTAATAATTCCACATGGCGATCGCTAAGAATCCCCGCGTCAACCATGCGGTGATATTCCTCAATCGTCCATTTGGCAGTAGTTATTGCCCTTATCTTCATTGTTTCGTATATATAACGAATACATCTTCCGTTCGGTCTCTGACATCAGTCAATTCCTGTGCGATCGCTTCAGGGTGCGTGCATAAAAAATTTTCCCTCCTCGTATGTAACAGATGAAGAGGCTGAAACACAGCAACGAAGCTTCTTCAACACAATCTTCCAAACTTCCCCAAATCATTACACGTAAAAAGAGGTATTTAAAATGGACACCAAATTCATGCTGGATATGAGCCAATTGTCGAACACCGAAAGCAAACACATCACCATCCTGGGTGCAGGAATTGCCGGTTTAGTCGCAGCTTACGAACTAGAACGCTTAGGTCACACAGTCGATATCATGGAAGGCAGCCCCCGCGTTGGCGGTCGAGTCTGGACACACCGTTTCGGTAACGAAATTGACGCACCATTAGCAGAACTCGGAGCGATGCGGATTCCCGGCGACCACCAACACACACTACATTATGTCAAAGAAATGGGATTGGCAGACAAGCTGTGCAAATTCGTCACAGTCTTTGAAGAACAAAACGCTTTCATGAACATCGAAGGAAATATTTTCCGGATGAAAGACGCACCACGCTTATTCCAAGAACGCTATCAAGGCATATTTACAGATCCTCGTTACAGTGAAAACACCCGGTTATTTGCGGCATGGCTGACGACAATTGTCAATACCATCTCCCCCGGCAATCTGCGCGAAAGTTTAGACGCTGACCTGAAATCACATTTGATGGACGAGTTGGAACGCCTAGACTTAGAACCTTATTTTAGCGAAGATGGCGAAACGATTGACCTACAATCCTTTATCACCTCTAACCCCGGTTTCCGCGCTCGTTGCAGCAAAGCCTTGGATCTGTTCATGAGTGACATCATCGTCGAAACCAGTCACGATTTATTGCAACTCCAAGGTGGAATGGATCAAATTATCCAACGTCTGGTAGCATCAATTGCAGCGCCGATTCAATGCAACCAACAAGTAGTGGCAATGCGCGTTCGTGACAACCACACAGAAATTGATTGGCAAGAAAATGGCGAACTACATACCCGCCGTTGCGACTATGTATTATGCACAATTCCCTTCTCAATCCTGAGAAAGATGGAGTTAAGTGGCTTTGACGATCGCAAACTCGACTCAATCCACAACACTATATATTGTCCCGCCACCAAAGTCGCATTCCACACCAAAGAAGCTTTTTGGCAAAAACAAGGCATCAACGGTGGTGCATCCTTCAGCGGTGAAGGCGTCCGCCAAACCTACTATCCTTCCGTGAAATTCAACCCTCAAAGTGGTAGCGTCATGCTCGCCAGCTACACCATCGGCGACGATGCTGTCCGCTTGGGAAATATGTCTGAGTCAGATCGCCACAACTATGTATTAGACACAGTCAGCAAAGTTCACCCAGAATTACAAACCGACGGGATGGTTGCAGACGTAGCCTCAATTGCTTGGGGTAACTACAAATGGAGTGCAGGTGGATGCACAGTACATTGGGGCGACGATATGACCGATGAATCCAACCACACCATTAATTATCTCGAAGCCGCAAGACCGCAAAAAAACTTGTTCTTCGCTGGCGAACATTGTTCCAAATATCCCGCATGGCTGCAAGGTTCCATCGAGTCAGCACTCGAAGCCATCTACGATATCGCCTCCGCCAAACCTGCAGTAGTAACCACAGTGTCCCCTACCCGCGTCAAAAATGCCAACATCCAAAATCAACCGTACCTTGCTCTTCAAGCTGCTTAATCTCAATTCGCCTCCCCAATACAGTTCATTTAGCTACGTCTTAACAGCGTTCCCCCCCCAACCCCCGATAAATTACGGGGGCTTTTTCCGTTTTCATCCTCAGCGTTAGGAACACCCGATTACGGTTATTGAAATAAGACACATAATTAAGACTACCTCGCCTCCCAATTCATTCCCGCAAGTGCATAAGTTATATTCCCTCACCTCTATATATTTCTACTTGGGTTCGTAGTCGCAATTGCCCGCGCGCATCGCAACTACGAACAATAGCATTGCACCCCTTGTTGTCCAAAGTGATGAAATATGAGCATCTTAAACTTTCCTCGCCTGCACTTCCAGGGTTTCGCCCGCATCCACGCTCCTACAGGACACAAAAACGGTCTGGTGGATGTAAGTACCAACACAGTCTACATGAATGGCAAACCCGTTGACCACAACCGCCCCGCATCCGAGTACCACGAATACCTCCACAATTTGGGACCTCGATATAACGCCCAAGGGCAATTAGATGAAAATGGGGCACTGAGTATGGCAATGGGGTGGGACTTTGGCGGTAACGGTCACTTTTCCATCGAAGCACAAATTATCAGCACTCAACGCGAGTTTGGACAAATCGACCAAAACGACCCAGTAGTAGGACGTAGCGTTGATTTGTGGGGTCATCACAACGAATACGTCAAAACAAGTTTTAATCGCGCCCGTTTCTTTGAATGCGACCCAGCCTCTAATTGGACCAATACAATTATGTTAGGTCAACTGGGTTTTGGACGCAAAGGAGTTTCCCACGAAGTCCCATATATGCTCACTGCACCGATCGCCGGTATGCAATTAGCGCGTTGGCAGAACTTCAATTATATCCGCGACTTACCCGAACACTGTCTTAACAACGAGTTTAAACGAGCCGCTATTTATCAGTTTGCCATTCCCAAAACCGAAGATTTGCTGTGGGGCGAAGAAGTCGCCCACTCACCAACAGTAGCCATGTTGCGCCGGGAAATGAATCGCGACGATGTCTTGGGACTGGTAGTGCAATTCAGTATTAGTAATATGTCCGCACCAGATCAACCCGACTCGGCGACATTCCATTCACTACACGGCACTATCGGATTATGGTGTAAAGACGAACTGAGCACATATCCTCACGGACGGCTGCTAACTCCTCAATCTATTACAGAACCGCGATTGTCCAACCTCACTTTACAAGTTACTCCGCAAGGTGTAAGTTTGAACATGGTGACGGCAGTACCCTGCACCGGACGCGCTACGAAACCAGGACCTGGACCCACCCACGCTATCGGTGGCAAACTCGACCTCGGCGACTTAGAAGTGCGTACAGTTCACACTCAACGACTGATAGCGCGGATACCCAAAGATGCCTACCAGCAACAAGCGCATCAACTCACAAGTGGAATTGTAGACGTACCTTTAGTAGAACCATTTGCAAACCCAGACGATGAAGGACTGTGCATCATCAGCACAACCCCTGACGGACAGCGGCAAATTCTACTTCAAGAACAAGAAATCAATCTTCAGATAGATGACGCTTGTCTGTTCGTTGAGTTCCCTAACTGGAACGGCGAAGACCATGCAGCCAAAGTAGAAGTACGGTCTTTTATCAGAGGGCGTCCCGCAGCAGTTGCAGTTTACCTGCGCCAATTTTACAACCCTAGAGCCTTCCCTCAACTACGCTACGAGTTTGAAAACGAACTTGCCAACGCCGACAAAACTTTCCACTTCCCCCGCAATTCCGAAATGGAAATCGTCCACTTCCAAGGGGAAAAGGGATTTGCGCCCACATCTGTAATTTCCACCAACTCCGAGGGACGAGCATCGGTGTCCCTGCGCGGTGCCAAACCGGGAACTGCACGGGTGCTGCTGTCCGCTCAACCTGACATACTTTGTGACCCCAATCACCCAGATGAAGCGGAAATTGCTTACGACAACGACGACAAACTTGGCTTCTGGTCAGGTGCTGGCTTTTTTGCCGTGCGGGTGATGAGTGACGACTGGCACTTAGAAGACATTCCTGATGAAGCTGTAGATTTTAACTTGATCTACAAACATATCCTGGCTTTTTACGAATTTAGTTTCTCATTCATGAAAGTGGATGTCTTCAGTCTTGCCGACCAGTGCAAAGTCAAAATGTATGCACGGTTAATGTGGCAGATGTCCGACCCGCGCAACAAATACAAAACCTATTATATGCCCCCATCACGAGATATGTCCCAACCCAAAACAGCACTCATGCGGAAGTTCCTCCAAAATCAGCAGCAAGTCGGCTACATTCCCCCGACAATACCTGAACCAAAACACACTCAGCGCACCATCCAAACTCGCTCTGAATTAGTCAGCGCCCTGCGACAAGCAGCAGAACTAGAAGTAGCTGTCATGTTGCAATATGTTTATGCAGGATACTCTATTCCTAACTACGTTACTGGTGAAGAATATGTGCGTCGGGGTTTATGGACTACCGAACAGCTAAATTTAGCCTGTGGTGACGGTAAAGAAGTGCGAAGTTACGGAATGCGGGGAGTGTTACTAGAAATTTCCCGTGAAGAAATGATTCACTTTTTGATGGTCAACAATATATTGATGGCAATTGGCGAACCTTTCTACTCAGGAGTACCCGACTTCAGCCAACTTAACCACCGCATTCCCATCGATGTAGACTTTGCTCTAGAACCATTCAATACCACATCCCTACAGCGCTTCATGCACTTAGAGATGCCCGACTTTTTAGCCGAAAATCTCGCCGACGAACCTAATAACGACCCAGCAGTTAACAAACTGCACGGTTACGGTTCCTTAAGCGAACTGTACCACCAGATTCGCGCCGCATTGCAAACTATCCCAGATTTATTCGTCGTCAAAAAAGGTCAAGTCGGTGGCGAACACCGCTTATTCCTGCGCGATGACTTTAATAAAGTTCACCCAGATTACCAATTCCAGGTAGACGACCTCAACAGCGCCCTCTTCGCCATCGACCTAATTACCGAACAGGGAGAAGGATGTCACGCCAAATCACCCCACTTTGAGCGATCGCACTACAAACAATTCTGTCGTTTGGCAGATGCACTATCCAAAGAGCAGATGACCTTACGCCTGACAGGAGACAAAATACCGTGGAACCCCTCATATCCCGCCATACGTAACCCCTCACTCCACCAGCGAGATTACAACACCAACATCGTCACCGTACCTCAAACCCGCGCCGTCATGGAGATATTTAACGAAAGTTACTTTCTCATGACCCAGCTAATGGTGCAACACTTCGGTTTAATGCCAACAGGTAGCTTGCGCCGCTCCAAACTGATGAACGCCGGTATCGACATTATGACAGGAATGATGCGACCTCTTGGCGAACTATTAATGAGTATGCCCTCAGGCAAACGCGGCAAAACAGCCGGACCATCCTTCGAGATCGAAACCCCCATTTACATCCCCACCCCCGAAATCGCCATGAACGTGATTTCCCGACGATTCGAGCAACTCTCCTCTCGCGCCCAAGAATGCCAAATCATCCCCAACCACATCTGCGAACTCTTCGACTTCTACACCAAATTCTTTAAAGACCTAGCCAACAACCCCCAAACCCTAACCCATTAAATTCCTTTAATTCCATGAACAACATCAAAACAGACGTCCTAATAGTTGGTGGCGGACCAGTCGGTCTAGCAATGGCAGTAGAACTCCGCCACCAAGGTATAGATTGCATCCTCATAGAACAGAGCGACGGAGTAGTTGTTGACCCCAAAGTCAGCACCATCGGACCGCGCTCAATGGAATTCTGCCGCCGTTGGGGCATAGCCCAACAGATCCGCAATGCCGGCTGGCCAGCAGACCATACCCTAGATATTGCCTGGGTCACAACAGTTGGCGGACACGAAATATACCGCGCCCACTTTCCCTCATACGCCGATCGCGCCCTACCTGACTACACACCAGAACCAGAACAAGTCTGCCCACAAAACTGGTTTGCCCCAATCTTCGTAAATTACTTAGGACAATATCCCCAAGGACAACTTCGGCTACTAACTCGCTTAGATAGCTTCGAGCAAACTCCTGAAGGCACTCAAGCCCAAGTAACAAACCTGCAAACCGAATCTCCAGAAACAATCCATGCCCAATACATAGTAGCTTGCGATGGTGCCCGCAGCATGATCCGCAAACTCTGTGGAGTTGGCGCTCCCACCTTCCACCCCACCCAAGTATTTCAGAGTGTAGTTTTCAGAGCACCAGAACTAGCAACTCAACTAGGTAAGCGCCATGCAATGGTCTTTTATTTAGTCAACCCAATTATCCAAGAACCATTGCGTTCAGTAGACGGACACTCGCTGTATCGCCTAATTTTAAAACCCCTTGCAGACGGTGAAATCCACGAACCCGAATCAGCCATCCGAGCCGCCATCTCAATAGATACCCCATTCGAGATAGTTTCCAATGTGCAGTGGCGACTCACTCACCGAGTAGCAGACCATTTCCGCTCCGGACGGATCTTCTTTGTCGGCGACTGTGCCCATACACTATCACCCTCCGGCGGCTTCGGGATGAACACAGGCATCGGTGATGCAGTTGACCTCGGCTGGAAACTCGCCGCCACAATTAAAGGTTGGGCAGATCCAAAACTACTCGACACCTATGAAATCGAGCGGCGTCCAATCGCAGTGCGAAACATGGAAGAAGCAAACGCCAACTTACAACGCACCCAAAAACGCAGCATCCCACCAGTAATCATGAGCGACTCTCCGGAAGGCGAGCAGATTCGCGCCTCAATGGCAGAGGGTATGGAACGCAATAACGTCAAGCGCGAGTTCGACGCACCAGGAGTTCACTTCGGCTACCGCTACTCTTCTCCTACCATTATTCCCGACGGTATCCCCCCCACCAACGATCCCCACCAGTGGCAACAAAGTAGTTACCCAGGCGATCGCGCCCCCCACGCCTGGTTAGCACCAGGTAAATCTACCCTCGATTTATTCGGTCACTCTTTTGTGCTGATGTACTTCAACTCTTCACAAGGAGTCGATACATTTGTCAAGGTATGCCAAGAAAAAAGCGTACCTCTCATGAGCCAACACATCGACAACCCCGAAATTGCCAAGCTTTATGAACGCGCCTATGTCTTAGTGCGACCTGACGGACACGTAGCTTGGAGAGGTGACAGCCTACCTGTTGACCCAACAGATTTGATTAACCGAGTCCGGGGGTGCTTTATTGGTTCATAGCTATCAGTTAATTCATGCATACATCCATTTTGTCCTTCCCTATGGAGTTATCAACCGATAACTGATAACTAAGTCATGAAACTTTACTACGCCCCAGCATCATCCTATTCTCAAAGAGTTCTCATCGCCCTGTTTGAAAAGAAAGCTCGTTTCATCCCAATTTCCGTAAATCTTTTTGACCCTCAAGCCCGCGAAGAGTATATGCACATCAACTTTTTCACCAAAGTACCCACCCTGGTTACAGAGAAAGGACATGTTTTATTTGAGGCAAACATCATCATTGAATACCTCGACCAAAAATTACCCAATACATCTCCCCTCATTCCTACTGAAAGAGAACAAGCCCTAGAAGTGCGGATGCTAGAAAGAATAATTGATGTGTACATCAACGCTGGACGCGAAGCCCTGTTTACTGATTCTCAACTTCCACAAGAAGAGCAGGGTAAAAAAGAAGTTGTGAAAGCCAAGAGACTATTAGAAACAGCCCTCGCTTTACTTGATGAAAAACTAGCGAATCGTACCTGGCTCGGAGGCGAAGAATTCTCATTAGCTGATTGCGCCGCCGCTCCCACCCTCGCCTACCTGCGGATGGTTTACAACTACAACCACTTTTCGTTCCTGACAAATTACGTCCGGCGATTGGAGTCTAGACCATCTGTAGCCAGAGTTCAAAGTCAAGGACGCGACCAGATGACGCGGATGCTAGCTGAACTGAAGAATCCATTAAAACTTGTGCCTCTAGAAGCTTTCCAATAATAATCAAAGGATAATAATGACAACTTCGACAATTGAAAAACTGAATCCGTTTTTACCAGAAGTCATCGCCGATCCTTATACATATTACAGTCGCTACCGCGAGCAAGACCCAGTACATTGGGGAGTCTCTCCAAACCCGCGACTCGGAGGTGCTTGGTATCTCTTCCGTTATGAAGATGTAATGCAGGTGCTAGAGAGTCCTAAATTTGGGCGCGAGGCTTCAAAAGTCCGAGACGACGGTCAAGGCTCACCAGTTCCGCCAGCTTTTAAAGGTTTGCGATCGATGGTGAGCAACTGGATGGTCTTTCGAGATCCACCAGATCACACGCGGCTGCGGACTTTAGTCAACAAAGTTTTCTCTCCAAAAATGGTTGAAAACCTCCGTCCCGGCATCTTCAGCATCGCCGACGGTCTACTCGATCGCCTTGGTAGCCGTACAGAGATAGATTTGATTGAAGATTTTGCCTTCGCCTTACCAATCATGGTAATCGCCGATTTGCTAGGCGTCGATCCCGAAGATCGCCCTCTGTTTCGGGAATGGGCATTGGCTTTGCAACACGCCAGTGCCTCACGCTTAACACCGTCACCAGAAGTATACGCACAAGCGGAACAAGCAACTCAAGGATTTATTAGTTACTTTCAGCAAGCGATCGCTCAGCGGCACGCCGAACCACGTCCAGATCTAATTACAGCACTGGTCAAAGCCCAAGATGAAGGCGATAAACTCAGCGATGAAGAGGTTCTCGCCACCTGCATCCACCTGCTCACAGCCGGTCATGAAACCACGCTCAACCTAATTACGAAAGGAACACTAGCATTACTCCGCAACCGTGAGCAATACAAGCTGTTGCGCTCCCATCCCGAACTAATCCCAAGTGCAGTCGAAGAGCTGATCCGCTACGACAGCCCCGTGCAGATGGTCACCCGTTGGGCTTATGCAGATATCGAAATTGGTGGCAATCTCATCCACCGTGGAGACAGCGTCGGATTGATGCTTGGTTCCGCCAACCGCGATCCCGCCCGCTTCCCGAATCCCGATGTCTTAGATATTCAACGCACCGAAAACAAGCATTGCGGCTTTGGCAGCGGTATCCATTTTTGCCTCGGTTCTGCACTAGCTCGCGCCGAAGCAGCTATTTCTTTAAATATTCTCCTCAACCGTTTGCCCGAACTGCGCTTGCTAGACGAAACCATTGAATGGGCAGACAACATCGTATTTCACGGCCCCAAACGCCTACAGCTTGCCTTTAGCCCAAGTAGAAACCCAGCTTCAAAGGATTAATCAAAATGAGTATCATTCAAGGCTTGACAAAAATAATACTTTATGTAACAGATATGAAGAAACAGGTACACTTTTACCGTGACGTGTTAGATTTGGCAGTTAAATACCCTGCAGGTTTAGACGACTACAGCCAAGAAATCTGGGTAGAGTTTGAGACGGGAGAATGCATCCTAGCACTGCACGTCAAAGAGGAGCAACTCGGTGGGAGTAAGCCCAAACTGGCATTTCACGTCAATGATATTGAAGCCGCTCACAAAACACTAACTGAACGAGGCGCAAAACTCAGCAATATTGTTTCGCGATCGCTAGGTCTCAAAATTGCCGACGGTTTTGACCCAGAAGGCAACCCATTTGCCATTGAATCCCCAGTCTAAACCTACTTTCAGGAGAAAATTATGTTAAACACACAGCCCAAATCGGATACCCCAACCCAGACTCTGAAAGATATCTTCACACTACCTGGCCCCAAAGGAAAATTCATGGTGGGGAACGCAGTTGAGTTTGGTAAAGACCCACTAGGGTTTATGACCGAATGCGAAAAGAATTATGGTGAGATGATTCCCCTACATTTCGGCAACAGCCCAGCCCTATTTTTAACCAATCCCGAATATATTGAACAACTGCTCAAAGACCGGGAATCGTTTGTCACATCTAAAAGATTGAAAACCTTGGAAACTCTCCTAGGACAAGGACTTTTAACTAGTGACGGAGACACTTGGTTTCGCCAGCGACGCTTAGCCCAACCAGTATTCCACCAAAAGCGGATTTCCGGTTATGGAGAAGTAATGGTTGACTACACCGAAAAAATGCTCGCATCCTGGCAAGATGGGGAAACCAGAGATATTCAAGCTGAGATGATGCGGCTGACCTTCAACATTGTGATGAAGACTCTGTTTAGCAGTGATGCGACACAAGAAGAAGCATCCGCTGTCTCGAAAGCGATGAGTGTAGCAGCAGAATGGTTTTTGGCAAGGCTAAAGTCACCAATCCCGGTTTTGCCAGAGAGATTTCCCAGTCCGGCAAATCTTCGTTATCGCGCTGCTGTCCGGCGGATGGATGAAAATATTTACAAAATCATCTCTCAACGGCGCATTGGCGGTGAAGATCCCGGAGATTTGCTATCAATGATGATGCAGGCGCGGGATGAAGACGATCACAGTCAGATGAACGACAAACAACTGCGAGATGCGATCGCTACCTTGATTTTTGCCGGACATGAAACCAGCGCCAACACCTTAGCCTGGTCATGGATGCTTTTATCCCAACATCCCGAAGTGCAAATCAAGTTACAACAAGAGATCGCCACAGTCTTAGGCGATCGCGTACCGACGATGGCTGACCTTCCGGATTTACATTACACCAACTTGGTGATTAAAGAAGCAATGCGCCTCTATCCAGTAGTGTGGATGCTAGATTTTCAAACTGTTACAGATTGTGAAATGGGTGGCTACCACATCCCGACAGACTGCTCAGTCTTTATGAGCCAGTGGGTAATGCACCGTAGCGATCGCTATTTTGAACAGCCACTAGTATTTAATCCCTCACGCTGGGATGGCGACTTTGAGAAAAAACTCCCTAAAGGCGTTTATCTACCATTTGGAGATGGTCCGCGCACTTGCATTGGCAGAAGCTTTGCCATGATGGAGTCGATTTTATTACTAGCAACCATCGCCCAAAAGTTTGAAATGACCCTAGTTCCCGGTCAGTCAATTATTCCCCAGCCAACAATAACACTGCAACCGAGCAACGGCATCAAAGTGGTACTCAAGCAACGTGTATAAATAGTTGGATTTTAATCGAGCCGTGCATAAATCGTTTTCGACTACCCCTACCAAAAATTTAGCAAAAGGAAATCAGTTTACCTAATCAATTAATTCGGAGAAAACAATGACTACACAGCATTCAGCGATTTATGATGCGATCGTTGTGGGCGCTCGGTGTGCAGGAGCACCAACCGCCATGTTGCTAGCCCGCAAAGGCTACCGTGTATTACTCGTAGACAGAGCTACCTTTCCCAGCGATATTATGTCGGGTCATTTGATCCACCCAGCAGGGGTTGTCCTCCTCCAACGTTGGGGACTACTAGACAAAGTCGCAGCTTCTAACTGCCCGCCAATTCACAACATCAGATTTGACTTTGGTCCGAAATTTTTTGTTGGTAGCAGCCAACCAAAAGAGGGGATTAGTAATTCCTATGGTGTCCGCCGCAAGTATCTTGACAAAATCTTAGTCGATGCAGCCCAAGAAGCAGGCGTTGAATTACGGCAAGGCTTTTCAGTACAGGAAATTTTGATGGAGGGCGATCAAGTTACTGGTATTCAGGGACGCACAAAAGATGGAACGATTGTGACGGCAAAAGCGCGGATTGTCATTGGTGCCGACGGCATGAATTCATTCGTGGCTCGCTCTGTGGCAGCTCCTGCTCATCACATAAGACCTTCCATGACTGGTTGTTACTATAGTTACTGGAAGAATCTGCCTTTAGATATCGGTGAAGTATTCATCAGAGACGGTCGGTTCATTTCCACCCAACCCACCAATGACGGTCTGACTCAGATCTTCGTGCAGTTCCCTTATGATGAGTTCCAAAACTTCCGTACTGATGTCGAGGGGAACTTCTTAAAGTCACTCGATATCGTCCCAGATTTAGCTGAGCGAGTCCGCAATGCTCAGCGTGTAGAACCTTTTGTTGGCACCAGCAACAACATCAACTTCTTCCGCCAAGCCTTTGGAAGAGGATGGGCACTCGCCGGAGATGCACGCTACCACAGAGATCCGCTCACAGCTCAAGGAATTACTAATTCCTTTGAAGATGCCGCACAATTAGCAGAGGCGATCGCTTCTGCCTTCTCAGGAAATCTATCAATGGATGTAACTTTAGCTGCCTACGAGCAACAGCGCAATGCAGAAGTAATGCCCATGTACGAGATGACCTGTGGCATGGCTAGACTGGAACTGCCGCCACCAGAAATGCAGCAACTCTTCTTCGCCCTGTGCAACAACCCAACTGATGCCCGCAGCTTCTTCGGAGTAATAGCTGGAACCGTATCAATTTCAGACTTTTACTCCCCAGCAAATATGCAAAGGATTATTGAAGCAAGCTATGAGCCTGATAACGAGGTTCGTAGTAGCGCTACGCCTGCTGATCGCCACCGCGAACCGCAACTAGCAAAAGTGTAATTAATTACACGCCTAGTTGCATCACATCGAGACTCCCAACAATTTTTCATAGTTTGCATATTGTTCCGAGTCTCACCCCTATCAACTAATATCACCCAACAAGGAGAAACAACAATGACTGAACAAAGACCCCCAATTTTACAACGTGGTGCCACAGGTACCTTTGTCGAACGCTTACAAGGCGACTTATCTCGATTTGGATATGAAATTGCATCTGATGGAGTATTCGGTGAATTTACCGAAAATGCCGTCAAAAAATTTCAACAAGACCACAAATTAACCGTAGATGGCGTAGTTGGCAGAGAAACCGGCGAACAGCTAGGTGCGGCTCGCGCTTAACCTAAACGCTAACTAATATAGCGGGTTGAACCTTCAACCCGCCATATTATTCCATACCTGTTAATCTAATTAATTAAGAAATAAAAACCATGAATAACTCGACCATGAAAACCGAACAAAAAAATGCACCCTTCAATATATTTAAAGATAAAAATTTATACATCTTAAGTTCGATAACTTTGATAGCGATTTTAGGCGGAAACATCCTCAACCCTTCGCTGCCAACAATTCAAAAGTTTTTCCAAGTTTCCAGCGAACAAGTTGCACTGGTATCAATTGCATATCAATTGCCAGGTGCGATTATAACTCCCATATTTGGGATGTTAGCTGACATGATTGGCAGAAAACAAATTCTCATTCCTTCCTTGCTGCTGTTTGCCCTGGGTGGAGGTTTAAGCGGGATTTCCCAAAGTTTTCGCGGTCTAATAGAGTCGAGGTTGATACAAGGTGTTGGAGCGGCAAGTCTGGAAGCTCTGGTATTCACAATCATGGGCGATATTTATGCTGGGAGAAATATACCAATTGTGATGGGATTCAATGCCAGCTTGATTGGCGTCAGTTCAGCGCTGTTCCCTCTAATTGGTGGATTATTAGCAGCATTAAGTTGGCGATATTCAATTCTGACATCACTTATAGCCATTCCCGTCGCACTGCTGATATTAATCGGATTAAAACTTCCCAAACACAATCAGCCGCAAAATGTCCAAACTCCGCCGCCAAAAGTCGAAATCAAATCTTATATCCGCAATACCTGGAACAGTATTAACAATCCGCATGTGCTGGGACTGCTATTTGCCGCGATGGCACTGTTTACATTGCAAATTGGAGTTTGCTTTACCTACATCCCCATCTTCGTAGGAAATACCTTCGGTGCCAAAGACTCATTAATTGGCATTATGCTAGCAGTAATATCCATATCCGTTGCTTTAGTTGCTTCCCAACTCGGATTGATTTTGCGGTATTTCTCAGAAATCAAGCTGATCAAAATCGCTTTTATTATCTTTGCTATCGCAATATTAATTATTCCGTTCATCACTAACATTTGGTTGATGTTCATCCCAATTGTGCTCTTAGGTGTGGCTTTTGGTATATCTTTTCCATCCTCCCAATCATTGCTGGCTGGACTTTCCGCCCAAGAATCTCGGGCAGGTTTTATGGCGGTGAATTCCACGATGCAATCGTGGGGACAAACACTTGGTCCATTACTGGGAGCTGGGATCGATTTAATTTGGGGTACAAAAGCAGTCTTTTATGCGGGTGCGGTTTTTTCTGTATTCTCACTTGTTATATTTCATCTGCTGTTAACTCCCAAAAAATCTGAGTTCACTACCGCTCCCACATCACAATCCAAGTTTTTTGCTCAACCTGAGATGGCGGGAAAACCCCCATCATCGCCGACAATTCTGCAACAACCTTTAGCCCAACTATTCAACGTCCAAACTAATAGAATAATTGAGTTACCGGAAGATTTCTCAGTCATTCATCTTGGTAAGCCAAACGATAGCATTCCCCCAGATATAGATCTTTCTGAGTTCCCGAATTCTGGAGTTACCTCACGCGTTCACGCCCAGATTCGCTTTGATGAAAACGAGTACTACATCCAAGATATGGGCAGCGCTAACGGTACTTATATTAATAAGTTTCCTTTATTACCGGGAATTTGGTATAAGTTAAAACCAGGTCTCAGTTTCAGTCTTGGTCGGCGAGACACGATGACATTTGTGTTTCAGATATCTTAATCAAAATATCCGCGCCGGTTTATCATGAATACGTGCCGCCAAAGCTGTTACCCGCTTGACTACAGAAATCATATACTGATAATCGGGTACATCGCCATTCGGGACATATCCAACTTCTTGAATTAAACTCAGCGGAGCCTGTTTCATATGATTGCGAATCAGTTCTTGACGGTTAGCTTCAACCTTTGGTGAAATTAAAACAGCACCAAGTGGGATATTTTGAGGATCGGTGAATAATATGCGAAACTCAACATTACTTAATTCTGTCCTATACAAATTAAATTTTTCCAGGGAAATAGCACCAGCGTCAGCCTTTCCTTGTGCCACCCATTCTAGGACTGTTTTCGGTGTGGGCGCAAATAAGATGGATGCTAATGTTAAACCATAAAGGTTGTATAATGGGAAATAATAATCAGTTGCAGAACCTGGTATTCCTAAGGCAACTATTTTCCCTTGTAAGTCTTTTAATTTTTGTAACGGACTGTCTTTACGGACAATGAATACAGAGCGTGAATTGACATCTACCTGGAGAGGGAAAATCGGTACATACTGGTAGTTTGTTTTCGCAAATGCTGCCAAACCGGGAGGAGCAAAGACTAATGCCCAAGTCAGATGCTGAATACGATCTATTGCCAAATTTTCATTGAAGGTCGGTTCTAATTGTATAATTGTTCCTGTTTTTTCACCCAAGTATTTACGGAAGCGCTCGAATTTTGCGAGTGTTTGTTGTTCTTCTCCATAGCTAATTACACCACTAACTAGCTCAAGTGCTTGTGGAGATTTTTCCTCTGCACAGGCGGCAAGTAGGAGTAGCATCTGCAAAATGAATAACCGTCGGGATTTTATAGCCACGATTTTTTTAAAAAAGGAACAACCATGAAAATTGGCACAAAAGTGAATATCATTTTAATGATAGTTTTTATTGGAGGTATTTTAATTAGTGGTACTGCTTTCTCGAATGTACTTCAACAAAAAGCCGAAAATGAGGTGACATCTAAAGCAGTAGTACTAATGCAATTCGCTAACTCGCTGAGAAAATATACCAACGATCACGTCCAACCCTTATTGTTACCTAAATTAGGTACTCAAGAACAGTTCATCCGGGAATCTATTCCATCCTTTTCTGTGAGAGAAGTCTTTGAGATATTACGTCAAAACCCCTATTATACCAACTTTATTTACAAAGATGCCACCCTAAACCCCATAAATTCACGAGATAAAGCAGATTCATTTGAAGCCGACATTGTCAATAAATTTCGGCAAGGTACTGAGTCAGAAACCAAACATGGTTTCCGAACTATATCTGGGGAGAAACTTTTCTATAGCGCCCGACCTTTCAAAATTGAACAACAATCCTGTTTGCGCTGCCATAGCACTCCCGAATTGGCTCCTCCAAGTCAAATAGTAACTTATGGCAGAGATAATGGTTTTGGCTGGAAGCTGAATGATATTGTGGCAACTCAAATAATATATATTCCGGCTGAAGCCGTTTTTAAAAGCTCTAATCAGTCTTTAATTCTTGTCTTAGTAGTTTTAGCAATTATTTTTGCCGCTATTTTGATAGTGATAAATCTGTTGTTGAAGAGAACGGTACTACAGCGGATTAGAAAAATTTCTGCGGTGGCAGAACAAGTTAGTGTCGGCGATATGGATGCTAATTTTGGCAAACAAGGCAAAGATGAAATTGGAGTTCTCGCCGAAGCCTTTAACCGCATGAAATACAGTCTAGAAATCGCGCTCAATATGTTAAATAACAAGTAATTTGAGCCGCGCTGAAGTGCCAAATTTTCAATTATTTAATATGTTGTATGGCTGAAAGCTTTTGTTTTGTTGTCTGTTATCAAGCCTACATTCATCGTATTTGTTCCTGTCCATAAGCGACCGTCCGAACCTGGGAGATGGTCATTAGCCAAACTATTACTATGCATTCCAGATGCCGACATTTGTGACGACCCATCGTTGCCAGTAGTTTTATTGTTTTCCATCGTGGGCTTTATCACATCGAAAGCACGCATCATGTCATTATCTTCATGAGAGAGGATGTGACAATGCCAGACAAACCTACCGACTTTTTCATATGGCTTACTAATAACACGAACGACTTCGCCAGGATTAACAATAACTGTATCTTCCCAGCCTTGCTCAAATGGTTGGGGAATTTCTGATGTACCCTTGAGGTGTACATTTTTCAAATATTGTTTGGTTCCGCCCATTGAGTCTTTTCCAGCTTCGATAACATCTCCAACAAATTGTTGGCGGCTAAGAATTTGGAACGGAGATGCATGTAAATGGATTGGGTGAGAATCTGACGTGGTGTTGTAAAATTCCCAAACTGGAGATGTGCCCAGCGGAATTTTTTCAGTCACCGGGTCTTCCCATAACAACGAACCGTCATGTAACGTACCAAGCCTGGGTTGAGTACGTCCAAATTTATCCTCGGATTCAAATAACACTAATTGCTCCGTAAAAGCCGTTTGCATTGGTGTTGCAATTGGAGCCGTTCGTAATCTTGTAGTCAGTGATTTAGTATCAATAGTGGCATCCGGTTTCCTTGCAAGTCCCTGATTCACTACAAACTCCATTACTTGTCCGGTTGTTGCAGGATTTGCCACTTCGCGGTCGTTTTTATCAAGTCCGTCAAACGGTTCATCTGATCCCATGTTTTTGAGGATTAATTTATCGCCCATGCGATTACCTGAGAAGTCAACAACTACATCCATGCGTTGACCGGGTGCAAGGACTATTTTATCTAGGGAAATTGGTCTATCAATAAATCCTTGTTCAGTGCCAATTTCGTAAAATTTTTCACCCGGCTTGTCAAACTCTAAAACATACGTGCGCGAATCTGAACCATTTGCCAATCGCAACCGATACTTACGCTGCTCTACGCTGAGTTTTGGCCAAGCCATACCATTGACCATGACAACATTACCAAAAAACTCTGGTAAAATACTGGGGTTGGGAGCGTTTGTTACATCAGATTTAGATGGATAGTATAAGTTTCCGTTGGCAGCAAACATCCGGTCTTGAATCAACAGTTCTCGCTCGTAGGTTCCGCTTGGTAAGACATTGTTTCTAATTAAATTGTTTTCGTTGGCATCTCGGACAAGATACATTCCTGCCAACCCGGCATAGACATTTAGGCGGGTGAGTCCTAAGGTATGGTCGTGATACCATAACGTTGATGCTTCTTGCTTGTTGTCATAGGAGTAAGCTTTCTTAACCCAAGCCGATCCCCTTTCTGTATAATTCTGAGTATACCAGGCTTCGGGATAGCCATCACTAGCGGCTTCGCTGTTACTTCCATGCAGGTGACTTACGGTAGGGATGTACCCATCTTTAATCGCTTTCTGGATGTCAGGGTCTAAAATAGTCTCATCTACAGGCAGTAAATGCTCGCCTTTTGGTAAATGATTGCTCCACTCAACTTCGATTGGGACACCCGCCTGTGTCACAAATGTTGGTCCAGGGTAAGTTATAGCGTTTTTACCTTGTAAGCTATAACCCCAAACTGTTGTTTCCAGCTTTTCATCATCGTTTGTGCCGTAGATACCATCAGCACCCGGAGTTTTATAAAGTCCAAGCCACTGATTGGTTTGCCGCATATCTACATGGAATTTACCACCTTTGATTGCATTGATTTTTGGGGGAGACGGTAGTTCGTTGATAAACTTCGGTTGTTGATTCTCGTCGAGTAAATCCATCATAGCTAACATACTCATCTAATAAATTTTCCGCTTAGTTATCGAAATTTAATCTATTTAACATCGCCAATATATTTCTTGTAACTTTTGATATTCCCCTAGCAAAAATCGATTAAGAAGCAAAAGCTATTTCGCCAGCAGGCGCTGCTCAAACTCTAAAGCCTGCTGGGGAGTACGAATTTTTGTTGACAATTGTTTCACAAATTCTGGCAATGAAATTTGCGGGTGAGATTGCAAAACCTGTTGAATCATGAAACTAGCGATTGGTCCAACTAAATAAGCCAACTCACGCTCGCATTTACTGATAAAGCTAGCATCGATTATTTGATAAGCGCTGGAAATAACTGATCTGGCCTGAGGTGGCATTTCTAAGATAGCGATCGCCTGTTGCTGAAATTGTGTTTGTTGTTGTGGCAATACATAATTAGCTAAATTCTCCACCAATTCTGATAAATTCGCAGCTTGAATTACAGCTTTTTGTAATAAATTAGGTGCAACTGGTCCTACCGATCGCGCTAGCAGCTGTTCTAATTTTTTATACTCTTGTGAGTTTACCCCTAAATTCAGTTGCTGTTGCCAAGCTGTATTAGAGAGTGGAGAAGCAGGTACCTGGTGGTTATTCGCAACGACTGGCGTCGGTAACGCCGGCTTAGGGGGAGTAGCGTGGGAGGTGGCTGGAGACGGATCTGGCTCCGGCAATTGAAAAATTCTGGAGATATTACCAGGTAAGATATCAATTACAGTTTGTGTGCCTGACAGCCAGACATGAAGGTCAATCCCTTTCGCTTGTAAAAGCTGGGATAATTGATCAACCCATTTGACCGCTGACAACCCGACTCGCGGATCGGCTGCAACCAAGGTTTCTAGAAGCAAGTGGGAAAATAGTTCTTCCTCAATGCCAGCAGCGGCAATTATACATTGTCCGCGATCATCACCAGATTGCAAATCTTCTACCCAGCTACCGAGGGAAGTAGCCTCAGGACAATCCAGAATAATTATGTATTGAGATTTAAATTGCCGTAATTCTTGTCTCAACCAAGAACGACTCAGGCGCACACCATCGCCTAAAATTAACCAAGCTTCTCCATCTTCGATTTCCTCGATCTGCCCACGCAAGTACAATAAGGAAGTTGGTGTAACTTTCACCACTCCATGTGTAGGAGATTTCGTTTCTGATTCACCATCCCAACGCACAAATTCTTGAATTCGTCTCCGCAGTTCTGACCAAGCATTGTCAAATTGTGGAAAACAATCTACTTCAAAATCGCCCGCACTTGCCAACACCCGACTCAAGTCAGCACTAGTTTTGTGGTTTTCGCCATCGATAACCAGTGCGCGTCGCAGCTTCTGAGATTCAGCTTTGGCAGATTTGAATCCCAAAATTAATTCTCCGACTCCTTCGACAATGCGTTTAGGTGTTTGCAAAGGATACTCGGAATGAAGTTTATTGTCTCCACGAGCCAGTTTTTGCTGATTGATCAGCCGCAGTTGCTGATTTAATTTATCGATATATTGCAGCGTCTGGCGATAAACATATTTGTAAAGTCCATCTGCTTCGATAACGCCCGACGAGTCAGCCGCTGCACCCAACAACCCCTGCATCAAGTAGTAAGTGAATACTCCGTGTCCTAATTCGGGAAACTCCCAAGACTGTTGTCCTTGGTCGCAAGATAGTAAAGCGCAAAATCCTTTACTTTGAGCCGCGCGTTGTCGTAAGACTTCCATCACCTGCGGTGCAGGATTCTTCAATGGAGTATCAATTGCGCTTCTGGCGCTACCACCACCGATCAATCTCATGTCACCGCTATGACACGTATCTAAGCAAATTAGCTGCTGGTTGGTGGGACTATTCCCCAACATCTGCAACAGTTCATGCAAAGCCAAGCCTGTAGCCAACAAGTCATCTTGGCGAGTATCGGCCATACATAGTACAGCCTGCTGATTGTTCGGCTCTAACATTCCATGCCCAGAAAAGTACAACACGATCGAGTCTTGGGATCGAGCTTGAGAAACAATTCGTTGCAGACTAGAGCGAATGATTCCTAATGTCGGTGGTTGTGCCGCAAAATCGTTATGAATGATTACTTCTTTATTCGGAAAACCCTGAGTAGCTTTCTTCATCGCTTCTCCTAACCCTTGGCAGTCTAAAGCGGGATAGCGCAAAGAAGGCAAATTAGGATCTTGGTATTCGTTAACACCTACCAACAGCAGCCAAATCTTGGCGAATCCGGTTTGCAATGTACTATCTGAGCCACTATAACCAACACCTAGTGGAGACATATTAGTTATTTTAATCCTAAAACTAGCTTTGATAATGAGCTATCATTCAACTTTGACAAACCGAGAGAGTGCAAATGATTTTGAATAGCACGCTCTTCAGATGAGTGCTAACTGAATAGACTTTTGTCTATTTGTCACAAAAACTGGAAGCTATACTTCTAAATCATCATGATTTTGACAAATTTCGCTTTTTATTACAAAAGTTAACGTTTATCCAACACTTGAATCAAATGCCAGGTAAATATCTATCAACAAGGAATGGTGCTCTAATCAATCTTAGCGTGTTGCTCGATACAATGTATTATCCCCGATTCTGTCAAAGTGCAGAAGTTAATTTTGCTTACATCTATTAATAGTAATCATAGTTATTTAGGCTTCACCTGGTGTGAGTAAGTTATGGTTTATTGATACATAAAACCGATTTTTTTTCAAAGACCTAGTGTATTAGACTTGAAAAGGGCGCAGGTGCCATATCTTTATGATCTCTCTAGGGTCAGATGTAATGTTTTTATGCAAAATGGGTGTTCTAATTTATGCGTTCTCGCCAAAGTATCACTGAATTATTTGCAAGTTTCTTACAATTAGATACTGACAGGGTCATTGGTTGGGCGATTGATGCCAAGCTGCGGCGCAACATCCTCAACTGTCAGGCGCAGCTACCACAACCTGAAGAATCGGAGAATTTTTGGGTATGCTACTGGTATAAAGTGTGGCAAGAAGCTCCGGAAAGCTTCGCCAAAGGACATTTGTCAGCTTATTTACAAGAAGTTTGCTACTGGGCGGCTCAGAAAACTATAACTAATGTTTCCTCTACACAATATAGTGTGTCTGACTGCTTTCAGATGGCAATAGTTCGTGTTGATAAGGTCTTAAAAGGATTTAAACCCAATGTCGGCTTTAGCCTCAAGAATTATAGTAGTGCGATTTTCAGTAGCGAACTCAAGGAAATGCTGCGCCAGCAACAAGAAGTGGATATTTGCACCAATTGGCGATTACTGCGGAAGCTGACTCAAAAGCGGTTGGTAGAGTCTTTACAAAATGTTGGACTTAGTGCCAACTCAATTTCTAGTCATGTGTTAGCTTGGAAATCCTACCAGTCGTTATATGCTCCCCAGCAACCTACTGGCACTCGCAAACTGCAAAAGCCCGATGAAGCTACATGGACTGCGATCGCTCAACTTTACAATGCTGAACGTTACACCCAACTCCCTGTACCAGGACCAGAGTGCAGTGAGGAAACGATCGAAAAATGGTTGTTAACGAGTGCCAAAGCAGTACGCAGTTATTTTTACCCAAATTTCGCCTCCATCAATGCGCCGCGAGGAGAAGAGGATGCTGGTGGAGAATATCAAGATATTTTACCGCAACTCCGGCAAGAATCCTTAATGACAGAGTTGATTGCCCAAGAAGAATCAGTTGACAGACAGTCACAGCAAGCTCAAATCAGCACCATTTTAATCGCCGCCCTACAAGAACTGGATCAGGAGGGGCAGAAAATCATACAGTTATATTACAGTCAGGGCTTAACTCAACAGCAGATCGCCAAACAACTAGAAGTCAAGCAGTATACAGTTTCTCGCCGGCTCACCAAGTCTAAAGACACATTACTGCTCAATCTGGCGACTTGGTGCAAAGATTCATTGCATATTTCTCTTAACTCATCGGTACTCAATTACATAAGCACTGTTTTAGAAGATTGGTTAAAAGCTTATTACAGTCCCAGTTCTCAGTTGGAGTAACTTAATTATTATGTACGACTCAGGCACATCCACTCTCACAAACCTTGACCATCTGTGGTTAGACATTTCCGAAACCGAGCAAACCAAATATTGGCAGCAATCGTCAGCTTTTTCTACAGCCAATCGCCGTTGGATGGCATATCTCAACCGCCTGAGTCTAAACGCTTTTCTACCTTGGTTGCGGACAGAGTATGCTCCTGATGCTACACCGAGTCCGAATATGGCGGCTTTACCAAGCATTTGGGAGGTAGTTAATGGTACTGCTATTTCCTTTGGGGGAATACGATTAGTATTAATTCCGACTGAAGCCAGCGATTTAAGCGAACTGCGCGTCCCCCAAGAATGGGTAGATATTCCTAGCTGGTCAGCTGATTATTACCTGGCGGTGCAAGTTAATTTAGAAGAAAGCTGCATCAGGATTTGGGGATATACGACCCACGCGCAATTAAAGAATGCGGCAAGTTATGATGAGTATGATCGCGCTTATTGTTTAGATGGAGAAGATTTGATATCTAATCTCAGTATCCTGTGGATGGCGCGTCAACTATGCTCAGAAGAAACTATCCGCATTGAAACTGCACCCCTACCAGAATTATCCCTCGCCCATACCGAAAACTTGCTCCAACGCTTAGGAAATGCGGCAGTAATTTCACCCCGCACCGCAGTACCATTTAGAACCTGGGGAGCGCTACTAGAACATGGAGGTTGGAGACAGCGCTTGTACGAACAACGTCAAGGAATGCAACAACAGTGGTCGGTTGCTCAATGGTTGCAAACAGGTGTATCAGATTTTGCCCAAAGATTTGGCTGGGGAAGTGTAGAGTTACAACCTAGTTTCGCCGGAGCGCGAGGTTCAGCACCAGCAGCCGCATTGCCAACCCTAGTCCGAAAAATCACCATTGCCGGACAAGAATACGAATTGCGGGTGCAACTCAAAGATAATCTTGAAAATAATATTTGGCGCTTTGAACTGCGAAGTGCAACTAGAGGCGAGATGATTCCCAGTGGAGTCAAATTCAAACTCTTAACCGAAGATTTACAACCATTCGACGGCAACCAAGTCCAAGCTAGAAAGCCTGTAGAGAAGCTAACCCTGGAAGTAGCTTTGGGCGAGCCTGGAGAAGGGCTGGTGTGGCAGACAGAGCCAACTCCAGATGACTATCAAATCGAAATCTTATACTTTTGAACATTTCAGTCCATTTTAATGGAGTTTCGCTATTAGCCCAGTCCTTGAGTTCTGTGCGGTCTTGAGAATGGTGCATTCCTGTCAGGTTAGGCATTACGCGTGAAACTTTTCAGGCAGCATTTTTTCTACATAATTCTTGTTGTTTCACCCTATTAAATAGAAAATAACCTTAATTCCTAAATAAGAAGAAAGTCATGATTGCCGAAATAAATCCCGGAACTTTAATCAATAATCGTTATTTGATCAGCAAACTTCTCGGTCAGGGAGGGTTTGGCAGAACCTACTTAGCATTTGATCATCAGCGTTTTGGTGAACCCTGTGTCCTCAAAGAGTTTGTCCCTTCCCATACCAAAGCAGATTTCCTCAGTAAATCTCAAGAATTATTCGAGAGAGAAGCGAAAGTTTTATACCAGATTCAACATCCACAAATCCCCGCATTTCAGGCTTGGTTTACTGAGGAAAATCGGCTGTTTATCGTCCAGGAATATATTGACGGTAAAAATTACTGGCAAATTTTATACGATCGCCTGACCTCGCTTGGTCAAGCATTTTCCGAAACTGAAGTTAGAGCCTGGTTAATAGATTTGTTACCAGTTTTGTCATATATCCACGAGCGCAAGATAATTCATCGGGATATTTCTCTTGAAAATATAATGCGCTCTAACAAGGATTCCTTACCGATCCTGATTGACTTTGGAGTGGTTAAAGAAAAATTCACTCAGCTTTTGACGGTTGATTCTCAAAATCCCTATTACTCGCTGCGCGGTTCAGTAGTCGGTAAAATTGGCTACTCACCACCTGAACAACTGCGCTTAGGACATTGCTATCCCTCCAGCGATCTCTACGCACTTGCCGTTTGTGCCGTTGTGCTTTTGACTGGGAAAATGCCACATTTCTTAATGGATGATTCTCTCATCTGGCAATGGCGCACTCAAACTCATGTCAGTGACTCTTTCGCTCTGATACTGGAAAAAATGCTCGCCGATTTACCAAGCGATCGCTACCAGTCAGCTAAAGAAGTTCTCCATCAACTTAATGGAACGCAAATTTTCCCAGGTCGCATCGCCAGCCTGTCACCAAAACCAGTTAACATTCCCCAAACACAGAAAGATCTAGAAGATTCCCTAATTTTAGAGCAACTGGAACAAAAACTCAGTCAAGCAGGTGAATTAACTACCGCGCATACAGCAGCACCCGTGAGTAGCAACACAGAATTTTTAGAATATTGCCAGCGACAACTGACTAGTTTTGTCGGTCCTTTCGCTAGTGTTTTGATGAAACACACTTTGGCACAAACTCCACAAATAGCACCAAAAGAGTTTGTAGAAGCGATCACTGCAGCAATTCCTAACTCACAACGCGCACAAGAATTTAGAAATAGCATCCAACTTCCCCCTGAACCTAAATCAGACAAGCTTCATCCCAACTCACACGAACTAGCTCCAGCGGTTAGCAATCTGAAGTTTTTAGAAACTTGTCGGCGAGAATTGACTAGTTTTATCGGTCCTTTCGCTAGCGTTATTCTCAAAGATGCTTTAGACAAACATCCAAATCTAACTCCAAAGCAGCTAATAGATACATTAATAACCGAAATTCCCAGCGATATAAGAGCACAACAATTTAAAGAACGCCTCTACAAACTTAAGCCTAAATAAGCAGCTAGGCGTTAGCATATCCAATTGTGAAATTTAGGTAAATCGTCTCACTAAATTTAGTGCCCTGTTCGCACGGCATGCCGTCAGGCATAGCGCTATTAAGAATCTTGATTTATGCCGATTTACTTAATAATAATTGCAAATATAGCGTTTCTTAATCCAGTAAGGTACAACAATTTTAAATCAACGCCGCGGCGCAAGCCTTGCGCCCCTACAAACGTACCTCATACAGCGCTGGTAACTGCTATATCACCGTTTCCAATTAAAAATCACCGTTTCCAATTAGAATTAAACTTTCCAACTGCAAAATAATCGTTTCCAACTGGAAATTACACTTTCCAACTGGAAAATAATCGTTTCCAACTGGAAATTAAACTTTCCAACTGGAAAATAATCGTTTCCAACTGGAAATTAAACTTTCCAACTGGAAAATAATCGTTTCCAACTAGAAATTACACTTTCCAACTGGAAAATAGCCGTTTCCAACTAGAAATTACACTTTCCAACTGGAAAATAGCCGTTTCCAACTAGAAATTACACTTTCCAACTGGAAAATAGCCGTTTCCAACTAGAAATTACACTTTCCAACTGGAAAATAGCCGTTTCCAACTAGAAATTACACTTTCCAACTGGAAAATAGCCGTT
>Ga0209512_1000360_pt1 | contig 80790 bp, 80 predicted proteins | sample frozenSSSSmetaG_FD_184142 | JGI IMG/M metagenome (GOLD analysis project Ga0209512, IMG submission 184142) | Glacier valley bacterial and archeal communities from Borup Fiord, Nunavut, Canada, to study Microbial Dark Matter (Phase II) -... | ecosystem: Environmental > Aquatic > Freshwater > Ice >...
TGCTTCCCTCTAATTGGAAACCAATGCCTACAACAATATATGTAGCCGCAATAAATTCAAAAGGTGCGTCTGCGGCCTAGATAACAGCCTACTTATATATCAAGCACCTACTTTATGGGATGGATACCTCTTTCCAATATTTTTTAGTCAGGTTAATTTCCTTTTCAGAAGGTTTGATGTATTGATGCACATGAAAACTAGGATCATAATTAATACCCATATGTGGATCACGATGTATTTTGGTAATATCACTTTGTATTTGCTCAGCAAGTTTTTGAGGATTTTGTACTTTATTAGAATATACTTCGTTTTTTAGTTGAGTCTCTAAAAATGTGGATATACTTTTTGCCTTTTCTGGATATACATAATGATCATTTAGAACTTTATGCAATGAGTCAATTAGAGCACTAATATTGATTGGATCTTTTTTACTCTCTTGTCCGTTGCATAAGGCAGGTATGGAAAAAACAATTAATAAAAAAAGTTGGTATGTTTTATTTTGTATGATAAACATGATGATTAATATTATTACTAGGTTTTTTTCTTCTAAAGACTATTAAGATTCTATTTTTGTTCAATTTTTATTTATAAGATTGAATTGTTCTAACCTTTAAAGCTGATTTCCGCCTTCTTAATCTCTTCCGAATTGAATTATTTCATCAGTAGTTTCTTCCTCTTCATTGTTCTTAGAATTAAAGCCTTTGAGTATTAAATACACACCTATTGAAAACTCAAATATTGCCACTGGAACTGCGAATAATGAAGTTGAGGGATCATGCTGACCTATGAGACCAAATAACACACAGATGTCGCCGGCAATTAACAATGGTCCACCAATAAGTCCTAGTAAAGAAAGAAAGCGAGGCACTAATCTTGACTGATATAATAGAAAGCCTAACAATATATCATTAATGGCAGGCATTAAACTCTGTCCAATAAGAAACATCCTATCGTACATTATAACTAAAGTTCTACTGCTAATTAATGCTTGTGTACCGGCACCATTCTGCTGCAAGTTTACTATTGTAAGAATAAACATGACCCCAGCGAAGATAGTACCCGCTTCCAAAACTCGGCAGCTGACTAATCCTAAAGCTAATCCCTCGTTCTGATTCTTGAGAATGGGATATAATGTTACAGCAGTACCAATACCTGCTAGAGCAACTATGATTTCAAGAATGCCTCCAACTATTACTGATGTATTAGAACCAAGACTGAGAATAAAGTTTGGCTCATGTACTGAGTGATAAAGAGCAAGGGTAGGAATAGAGATAAAAGTAATTAGGTAAAGCACTCCAACAATAAGAGCTGACTTTCGCATCGAACTCGTTGGTAAGCTAGTGTCAATTACAGTTTTGGTATATGAATTCATTTTCAAAATTGATAATGTAATATTTGAGGATTTTAATATGGGTATTTATTAGCTGAGGAAACGGTGTGAATGGAAAACCAACCTAATTAAAATTCTTTTTCTTAAGTGGATTTGTTTTCCATAGCCTTGTGGCATACAAACTTACATTAAGATACCTATTATGAATTTTTTTTCCCTGAGAGATATTTGTTAAACCATAAGCGTACCTGACATCTAATGCCATTGGTTTTTGTTTTACCTTAAACCTGTAACCAGCACCCATTTGGATGCCTGCATCCCATCGTTTATAACCGTCGGCTGAATTATTGAAAGAAAGGCTTCTTAATATATCATCAATTTGTTTGGTTCCCGAGAGATTATATGCAAGGGATGGGCCTGTATTAAAATAAACTTTACCCAAATCATATCGAACCAATACAGGTAATTCTAAGGTATAAAGCCGAAGAGTGGTTTTATTAATGCCTTCTAATAAGTTTTCTTTTAATTTACCACCCTTCATGATAAAATAAAATTCAGAAACTAAAGAAATATTTGAGTTTAATCCAGCTTGAAATGTTGCTCCAATTTGCAGACCATTAACTGATTTTTTACTATTAGATAAGGAACTATTTGTGTCTCCGTAATTGAGATTTGTAGTGACTACATTTAACAAGAGACTTAAATAAGTTTTATCAACAATTGTTTCATTTTTAGACTTCTCTATTTTTAAATCTGTTGTTTGAGCAAATAGACTGCTACCTAAAAAAATCATACCTAGTATGAGTCCTGTTTTTACTTGTTTTTTCATTTTGTTCTTTTTTTAAACAAAAGAACAACCATTGGTATGGTCTTACAATTTAGATATGCAAAGCGGGTTAAAATGTCTGCATTTTGTTGATTCTAATCTGCAAACTGAATGAGATTTATACACTATTATTAATAAAATGGAAGAAAGCTGATTTATAGGTGTCTGAAATTGGGATCAACTGATCTGCGATTTTTATTCTACTTCTTTCTATTGATTCAATTTTATTTAATGCCACCATATAAGACTTGTGGACCCTGCACACGATATTTGATGGAATCAATGTTTCAAACTCACTAAAATTCTGTAGAGTCATTATCCTTTTATTGATGGTGTGAATTCTTCGGTAATCTCTCATTCCTTCGATGTAAATGATTTCATCCAGCATGATTTTTTCTAACCGATTTTCTGTCTTCACAAAAATAAAATCGGGTTGAGCATTTGGATTACGATTGGCTATGTTTGCTTGTGCTTTATTCACCGCCTGCAAAAAACGATCAAAAGCAAATGGTTTTAAAAGATAGTCTGTGATCTGAAGTTCATAACCTTTTAATGCATATTCCTGGTATGCGGTAGTAATAATAACTTGGCTGGTTATTTTTGAGCTTTGCAACAATTCAATACCGGTTAGTTCATCCATATTAATATCTAAAAAAAGCATGTCTACTTTATTGTTATTTAGATAATTAAGCCCGGTAAGTGCATTATCAAACGTAGCACTTAATTGTAAAAAAGGAACTTTACTTACAAACCCCTTTGTCTTTTCAAGAGCAAGGGGTTCATCTTCAATAATTATGCAAGTGTATTTATCCATTGATAATTGTTAAGTTTACGCTGTATAAGTCTTCTTCTTTTTCTACTACAAGAGTGTGCCTCCCTGCATACATAAGATTTAATCTTTTTTGAATGAGTTCATTACCTAATCCACCATCTGAACGTTGAACTTTCAACTTTGCATCGAATTTATTTTTACATATAAGTTGTATACTTTCTGTACCTATAAATATATCAATAGTAATAGCATTTTTAAATTTTTTGTTATTGGTATGCTTAAAAGCATTTTCAATAAATGGAATAAAAAGCATAGGCGCAATTTGCTTATTCACCATATCACCAGTGACTGAAAAATGCACATAGTTTTTGTTTGTGGTTCTTATTTTTTGTAACTCAATGTATTTCTCTATGTATTCAATCTCCTTTGAAAGGAAAATAATATCAGGTTTTGTTTCGTAGAGCATAAACCTCATAATGTCTGATAACTTATTTAAATAATTGGATGCTTGAACCCCATCTTTTAAAATTAATGCATCAATATTATTGATGGTGTTAAATAAAAGATGAGGATCTAGTTGTGATTTTATTAAAGCCATTTCCATTTCGTGGTTTTTTTCTCTTAAAAGCTCTTTAAGTTTAATTTCATTGAACCAAGTAATAAAGCCCTTTAAAACCAATGCAACAGCACCACAAATTGACCCTATAAAAGTCATTGCAAAAATTACTACAATTATTGTTGATCTGCCATTCTTTCCTCCTTTATCCATATCAGCAATTTTACCGGATTCTATAAAAAATCGAAGTAAAATGTATGCTATTAATGCAGCGCCTAAGGAGATCAAAAAACCATAAATAATAGATAAAAAAATCTTGTTCTTTTGAAGGTAATTGGGAAACAACAGAAAATAATAAAAATAAAATGAAATAACAGAAGGAATAAGTGCGAAAAGTGTAATACTATAAAAAGCATTGATAATACGTTCAAAATGGGTACTTGCAACAGTACCACTTCTAGAATATACTGCTAGCATGATTAAAATCAATAAGATATAGCATGTCCAAAAACCTATATGCAGTAAAACAACAATTGACCTTTTCATAATATTGAATGTAGTGTTTTAAAAGACTCAATAATCACATTTTTTTATATTTGCCAAACATGAATCTTCAAAGTGGCTTAAATTGCCTGCAAAAATGTGTTTTGCTTCTGCAAAAGCTTTTCAAATATTTAAGAGAATAAAATTAATCCGTAAAATTAATTCTTTATGAATTTTCTTCGTTCAGCTATTTACCATCCTAACTCCAATTGAGTACTTAGGTTAAGTAATTTATTTTTAGTATTAACAAAAGGAGAAGTATTATTTCTACATACAAATCTTATGATTATGACTTAATTATAAAATCCTTTTACCCTATTTATAAGGCAAAAGGATTGAATTAAAAATACAAACTTTTAAGCTACAGAAGGAATGTTAAATTTAGAATTTTAACTAACAAATCTTAAGCTTAATGTTATAATTAATCGGATTACAAACACTTATTAAAACTCAATTTTGTAACTCAAATTTGGGATAAGTATAGATTCCAAATCTTTTTCTGGTTGATGGTTTATCAAATTATACTTATAGCCATTAAAGTCTGGTTGTGATGTGACATTTAGTATTTTAAAAGCTATTTCTCTAGAACTGTTCTTTTTGTTTATTTTATAACTAGCAGTAAGATGCATATTTAAGGAAGATTTTGCTTTCACATTAAATGCGTTTGTTTCATCATAAAAAATGTCATTCTCTTTTTGTGATTTAATTTCATCTACAGGAGAGTAATGATTACCTCCTTGATAAATAAAACGAGTATTTAAACTAAAAAGGTTTTGATTGTTATTTCCTACCTGCCATTCTTTTCCGGCTAATAAATTAAATATATAACCTTTATTAAATCTCGTACTACGCCAAGCGTTATCCCCTCCTTTATAATCGGAATTAAAAATTGAGGCTGTTAGCAGATAGTAGAATCCATTAGAAATATATTTCTCAAGCGTAAAGTCAATACCATAATTTCTCCCCTTGCCGGTGTTTTGTAACTTATCAGCGAAAAATAAATCGTTTTGAAGATTAAGGAATGAGTAGGAGCTATCCGCTATTACTGGTACCGAAAACAATTGTTGAAAATAAGGTTCCATTTTGAAATGGATTACATCCGTAACATTCCAATCATAGCTCAAGACAAAATGATGTGCTTTAGTAAAATCAAGATTTTTGTTTACGGCTGACTCTCCTGTTTTAATGGAATTATTAAAATAATAATTTAATCGTTCTAAACGACTATGCAATCCATAAGCAAACCCTATTGACTGGTTTTCTTTAATTTGTTGGCGAAAGCCAATTCTGGGTTCAATAGTATAATGGTTATTTAAAGTAAAAATCTGGCTGTTAACACCAATATTCATGACCAATTTATTAGTTAAATTAATGGAAGAATTGCTAAAAGCAGAAACTAAGGAACTAAACCCATTGGTGTTAACAATTTCAGTTGGTGTAGTGTTTAACTCCTGTGATTTATTAAGATGTAAATCATACATCATACCTGTTGCTGTTATTCCAGTTTTGTTAGTGTGGTTTGCATTAAATTTTTTATTAATATACGATGATAATACAAAGTTCCAGTTCGTACTTTCAATCTTACTTTGCGGTTTTAGTACTAATTCAGGATTAAGATTTTGAGTATTCCAATTGCTGCCATTCGTTGTAGCCGCTAAAGTCGTTTTTAAATAGGCATTATTTTTGAAAAAATATTTGTGGTTAATACCTGTCGCACCCATATATTGTTTAATACTATTCTCCTCCTTATCGTTTAAATACTCCCACTTTGTACTGTCTAATTTAGCCTTTGCTCCAGCATTGTCTGCTAGTCCAATTCCCCATATAGAAAATGTACCTACTTTTTGTGTTGGAAAATTAAGCTTAAATGAAAGATCTTGATATTTTAAACTATTTGCATTTTCAGGTAACAATGGTGCTAATAAACCAAGTGTTGAATAACGATAATTAAAAAGATAGGAGGATTTTCCGTCCTTTTTAAAAGGGCCTTCAGATGAAGCATCAATACCAACAATACCTACTTGAAATGTATTTTCTCTTTTTTTATTGGTACCAGTTCTCATTGCAATATCAAAAACTCCCGATATGGCATTGTTGTACTCTGCAGGAAATGCTCCTGTAAAAAAATCGGAGTTTGCCAACATCTGACTACTTAATGCAGTAAAAGTTCCTCCTCCAAATGACTTTAAATCTCCAAAGTGATTGGGATTTGGAATTTCAACTCCTTCCATTTTCCATTGTAAAAATTTAGGAGCATTTCCTCTGATAGTAATTCCGTTGTCTCCTGTATTACTAGCAACACCTGCGAATGATGATGCTAAACGGGCAGGATCATCAAAACCACCAGCATAACGTTTTGCTTCTTCAACACTTAACATTCTAGCGCTCACGCTTGCCGTTAAGTTAAGTGGCTGTTCTTTATTTACACGTGGCTTTATGACCACTTCATTTAAACCAATTGCACTTTCTTTGATTGTAATTGTAAGAAATGTTTCTTTTGCTGATGAAACCTGAACCTCGCGAATAATGGAAGGCTCGTAGCCAATAAAGGAAACTTTTAAATCGTACCTTCCAAGAGGTATATTGGTAAGTTTGAAGTTCCCTAGGCTGTCTGTCTTTGTTCCCATAATTTGATTTACGTTTATCACAGAAACTGTGGCAAAAGGAATAGGTTCATTTGAGGAAATGTCTACCACATTGCCACGTATTGTTTGTTTATTTTGTGCAAATAGGCTGGTGCCTAATAAAATCATACCCAATATGAGTCCGGCTTTTAATTGTCTTTTCATTTTGTTCTTTTTTTTAACAAAAGAACTATCATTGGGATACAGGTACAATTTAGATATGCAAAGCTGATGAAGATGTCTGCATCTTGATTGTTTTATTCTGCAAATTAAAAGGAGGTTTAGGTGCTACAGTTAATAAGAAGTAAAAAAGCTGTTTCGATTTTCCATTAAATTAATGTAAAATAAAGATATGGAACTACAAATAATCTTTATTTTAAAATTCTTATCACTTATGCTATTACCTATGTTTAAATTGATAACCTTTTATTTTAAATTCACAGATAATAACTCCTTTTTAAATTCCTCCTTACTCGGAAGATACAACTTGAACTCTCTAGCAAAAATCTGTTCATTATTTTCAGGTAGTGTAAATTCCACAACAGTTTAACTTTCTTGTTTGCAAAGAATTATTCCAATCGTCGGGTTTTCATCGGGAGATTTAATTTTACGGTCATGGTAGTTCACATACATCTGCATCTGCCCAATATCTTGATGGGTTAGTTTACCGATTTTCAAATCAATTAAAACGAAACATTTCAAAATACGATTATAAAAAGAAAGGTCGATGTAAAAATGGTCGCCGTCTAAAGTTATCTTCTTCTGTCGGCTTTCAAATAAAAAACCTTTGCCTAATTCTAGCATAAACTGTTCAAATTTATCGATGATGGCTTTTTCCAAATCGCTTTCGGAATACTGATGATCTTCCCTTAAATTCAGAAACTCTAAGACAAACGGAGATTTTAAGGTATCTATAGGGTTTTCAGAAATCCTACCCTTTTGTGATTTGGTTATGATTTCATTGTGGTTTCTGCTTAAAGCCCACCGCATAGAACTCAAGGGAGAATCGATGAGAAAAAAATGAGTTAAGGCAGTAGAAAACAGCTTTCAATAACAGACGATTAATTTACTACTTTTGTTAATGCTTCTATAGCATTTGCGCCGTTCGTTCGCCATTAAATTAGGTGGTCAATATGCCACGGAATCATATTTTCAGTTTCTCCGAAATATACAAGAAAACTTCTGCAACGACAGCTAATGAAGCTACAACAAAAAGGGATGGCAAAGCAAAAGCGACAAGTAGAACCAGGACGAGACAAACGTCCGCTTTTCTCCAAATACTTCCAAGCCGAAATTTAACGGGTCTTGTGATCTAATAGTTCCATTAATATGAAGAGAGTTATTACCACGGGAATGGGTACCGTTACACCCATAGAAAACGATGTCAATAAGTTTTGGACAAATCTTATTGAAGGAAAAAGCGGGGCCATCTACTGATATTTTGTTGAAATCAGATGTTTGATTATGATTAGTGACGAAAATATAGGTGTTCAACCTATTTTTTTCTACCCACCAATTTATTACAGAGGATATTCCTTTAGTACCATAATGAAGAATTAGAAACCCAGTTTTATCATCCTTAGAATCAAAGCGGTTTTGTCATTGAAAGCCATTCAGGAAGTTTCAATTTCCCATTTTCATAAAATTCAAGTTCATTGAAATTTCCTGTTTTGGAAAAGGTATAAATCTTTATTTTCCAGTCTTCAACTTTTAATAATTCTTTAAATTCTGTTTTTCTAGTCTAGTATTCTGGCATCTTTTTTCAGCCTGTACACCACGCTTAATTGAAACTGTAGGGTGGGTTTTTAGAGCTATTCATTGTCCGCCGAACGGGAAGTTTCTTTTTAGCAGAAAGCTTTATTGTAACCTTTCAACAGCATTACGTTTATAAAGTGCTATCTCTTGGCTTATTCTATAGTTATTAATTCACCATCTTCCGGAATAAAAACTTTATTGAGTAAAGCATTACTTGTCAGTATTCGTTTTAGTTCTTTTCTAGTTAATGGACAATGGTTTATAGATTCCATATGATTTGCAATGACTTTCCCTGACGAATTTTTTACAAACTTTAGAATATCTTCAACATTCATAATAAGTTGCTTAAATAAATCAAACTGAGCGGCGCCGCATGCTAGAACACAAATTTCTGGTTTATAAGTTTTCAAAACCTTGTCGACTGAATCTGTGTAAACTGTATCGGAACTTAGATAAATAGATTTTTGATTAGGTTGTTCGATATAGAAGCCAATTACATCCCCCATTGGTTTAGCTACAAATCCGTAACCATGTCTTGCGGGAATACCTTCAATTGTACCTCCTAAGAAAGCTTGTCTTTCCCAATACTTTATAGTCTGAACAACATTCAATCCCCTTTTCTTAAAAGCTTTTTCATCCTTTGTACTACAGGTTACAGGAATATTTCTATTAACTAGAAATTGAACTCCTTTACTATCAATATGATCCGGATGTTGATGAGTTATTAGACAATGAGTTACTTTTTCCAGAATCAAATTGCTATTATCAGGGAGAGGGACCGTAGGGTTTTTTCTTGCTTTGTGCCTAAAAAGCGTGAAAGTTGGCATAATTCCTTGTTCTCCCAGCATTGGGTCGATGAGAATTATGTCTTTCTCCGTTTCCAGAATCATAGTAGCATTCCTGAGATGATGAATTTTTAACATTTTTATAAGAATTAAATTTTATACAAAAGACTATATAAAAAGTATCGTATCCATTGATTCGCATCAAGAAATACGTTTTCTGATCCGACTTAAAGTCTCTGCTGTTACATTCAGGTATGATGCAATATGGTATTGCGGAATTGATTGTAACCATTCAGGTCTATATATAAATAAATCTTTATATAATTCGTCAGGTGTTTTGGTGAGACGGTTATATTCAAACAATTCTTTTTGTCTTAATAATTTTTGAAATGTTGACTCAACGAAGGATTTGCCACATTGATATTTTTCTAATAGGTCGAAAAATGCCTGTCTTTCAATACTTAAAATTTCTACAGAGGAAAGACACTCTTGATTTTTATTAGTTTTAGAATTTTGACTAAACGTTAATAAGTCTGAAATAAACTGTGGTCTTACATAAAAATTGATATTCATTTCCTTTTCTTCATTCGAATAAAATTCTCTCACTATTCCTTTGTTCAGAAATCGAAGTTGTTTCTCTTTGGTCTTTGCCCGAAGTAATAAACTTCCTTTGTTATACTTTTCTATTTTAAATAAAGAAAATAACTCTTCTAATCCGTGCTGATTTAATGGGTATTCAGTTTCGAAAAATTTTGAAATTTCAATGAAGGTTGTCATTTTTTAAGTTGTAAGTAACGTTTTCGAGCTATAATGAGTGCATTGCTATCAGTCGTCGTATGATTAATGCACCTTTTGCTGCCCTTTGCCTTTTTCTAAGAACATAATTTTTTACGTAGTTAAGCGCTTTCTTATCAAGTTGTCCTGTCCTAACAGAGGTTTACACAATTAAGTGTAAAAATGGATAAAAAAATCGTAAAAAAGTCGGGTAAGTATTTTACACAGGAAGACCAGCATTCCATCATCCAAGATATGATTTCAAATGGCTTAAGCAAGAAAGAGATTTGGAAAAAATACACAGGACAGGAAGAGGAACATGGTCAGCTTCTTAGATTGATGAAAAAATTGGGTTACCCTATTGTAGATTGGTGATGACCAAAATTATTGTCCGCATTCGACATACCTCTGTCCTCTGGCCGTCCAAATTTAAGGTCATCTTTGCGTTAATTCTTTTATCAGCGCCCTGGTCGGCAGTTTCAACATATCAGTATACCAGCTTTCGTTGCAAAATAACAGAATAGCGTGTCAAATAATCCCTTTTAAAAAGATATGATGAAAACAAAGTTTATTCAAATACAAGTAGTAGTTTTAATGCTCTCCATGTTGTTTACAACGGCACTTAGTGGGCAGATCAAAACGAATGTACCCTCAAAATTTACGCTTAGCGGATATGTTAAGGATGTTGCCAATTCAGAAACTTTGCCTGGTGCATTAATCAGTATCAGAGGCACAACCGTTAATTCCATATCCAATGCTTATGGATTTTATTCAATTTCTCTGGAGGCAGGCACCTATACTTTAGATGTTCGAAATATGGGATTTCAGATGCTGTCCAGAACAGTGGAACTCCGTAATGACCTTAAGGTTCAACTTGAACTGCAAAGCTCGTTAACAGAACTGAAAGAAGTAATCATCACTCCGGGAAACAGGAATGAAAACATTCAGCAAACTCAGATGGGAAAAATGTCTGTATCCATGCAAACTGTAAAACAGCTACCTGCACTGCTGGGAGAGGCAGACGTGGTCAGAACCCTACTGTATTTACCTGGTGTTAGTACTGTGGGCGAAGGTGCACCAGGATTTAATGTAAGGGGCGGTGGAATCGACCAAAACCTAATCCTGCTGGATGAGGCGCCGGTTTACAACAGCTCGCATTTACTGGGTTTTTTTTCGGTTTTTAATCCTGACGCAGTTAAGGATCTTACTTTGATGAAAAGTGAAATGCCTGCGCGTTTTGGTGGCCGACTATCCTCACTTTTGGATGTTCGGATGAAAGAGGGGAATGCAAAGGAGTACGCTGTTTCAGGTGGTATCGGTTCGATATCCAGCAGGCTTCTTGTAGAAGGGCCGATTAAAAAAGACAAAAGTTCGTTTATAATCAGCGGTCGCAGATCCTATGCCGATATGTTCATGAGATTGTCCAAGGATACGGCATTGCAGGATACCAGAGTGTATTTTTACGATCTTACGGCCAAACTCAACTTCTCTATTTCTCCGAAGGACAAATTGTTCATCTCTACCTATGGTGGTCGTGATGTCAACAAAGTGCGCAATGAAGTTAACATGGACTGGGGAAACAGAACAACAACCCTTCGATGGAACCATCTGTATAATTCCAAACTATTCTCAAACAGTTCTGCGATTTATTCAGATTACAACTATATGTTGGGTACCTATGGAGAAAATGCCAGTTCCTTTGAATGGAAGGCTAATATTCAGGATTATTCTCTTAAACATACCTGGAATTTTTACCAAAGTCCCTCAAGTACCATTTATTTTGGCGGAGAGGTCATCCGGCATGATTTCAGTCCCGGCAGAGCTAGGCCTACCGGAAGCAACTCAGCTTTTAATGACGTTTACATGCCAAAACAAAAAGCTTTTGAATATGCTGGCTTTTGGGACCATGAAGTAAAGATGAATGATATGTTCTCATTCCAGTATGGCCTACGATATTCGGCTTTTCAAAATATAAGCGCCGGCAACAGCACCGTTTACCAGTATACTGGTGAAAATGGAGAACGAAAATTACCGGTAAATCCCAGGAGCTATCAGAATGGAGAAACCATTAAAAAGTACATCAACTTGGAGCCACGGGCAACGGCCAAACTTCAGATCTCGTCTTTGTCAGCCATAAAAGCCAGTTATACCAGGACAAGTCAAAATCTTCATTATGTTAGCAATACCATGGCCTCTTCCCCCCTTGATATCTACATACCTAGTTCAGCCAACGTTAAACCACAGCTTGCCGACCAGCTTTCCGCGGGCTATTTTCATGCCGCTGAAAACAACTCCTGGGAAGCATCCGCCGAGGTTTATTACCGGGACCTGAAAAATCAAATCGATTTCATTTCTGGCGCAGAGACATTATTAAATAAAAACCTCGAAGGTGATATGCTTTTTGGTAAGGGGCGCGCTTATGGCTCAGAGTTTTTTGTAAAGAAAAATGCTGGAAGGCTGAAGGGCTGGGTAAGCTATACTTTAAGTCGTACCGAAAGAAAAATTGACGGGATCAATAATAATGAATTTTTTCCCGCTAAATACGACAAAACGCACGTTTTATCTCTGGTAAGTATTTATGAATTGAAACCCAGGATATCGCTCTCTGCCACCTTGAATTACGCAAGTGGTACACCGGCCACCTTACCTGACGCACGGTTTAATTTTGACGGTTTTCCCGTACAGTATAATTCGGCCAACTCTAGAAATAATTACAGACAACCTTCGTACAATCGATTAGATTTCGCGGCAACTTTCCGGGGGAAGCAGGTTCTTGACAGAAAATACCATAGTGAATTCGTAGTAAGCGTATACAATGCGCTGAACCGTAAAAATCCATATTCCGTATACTTCCGTCAAAATGAGGATTCTCAGCTCCAGAATGAAGCAGTTAGATATACTGTAATTGGAAGTATCATCCCTTCTGTAACCTGGAATTTAAATTTTTAACTCAACATTTTATTTAAAAACAAATGAAAAATTATTTACTGCTATTCCTTTTTGTTATTACCCTAAGTTCTTGCGAAGATGTAATTCAAATGGAGGTTAAAAAAGGAAAAGATGCCTTTGTTGTTGAAGGCTGGATAACAAATCAGCCTGATTACAATTTTGTAAATCTGTATATTACCGTTCCTTACTTTGATAAACCCGATTACAGACCAGTAAGCGGTGCCACGGTTCAAATATCTGATGACATGGGTCATACAGAAAAACTGACTGAAACTGAACCTGGGAAGTATAAGCTGATTAAGTTGGAGGGAAAGGTAGGACGCACCTACAAACTGGAAATTGAATCGTCCCAGGGAAAATATGAGGCTCTTGCCAAGCTCCAGCCCCTAAGTTGGCCTATTGATTCGGTCACATACATATTTAAGAAAAAAACGGTTATTATACCTAATGAGGGTTACTACCCTGCTATTTATGGGCAGGAGAAGAAGGGCACCGGTGATTTTACACGGCTGAAAATCTATAGAAATGGCGCACTGCTACAATCTGCTGGCGAGATCAATCTTTTTAATGATGAATTTGTAGATGGAAACTATATTAAAGCATTAGAGCCCGCATTGAAAGAACCATTTAAAAAAAATGACGACGTAAGATATGAAATGTGGTCATTGACAGAAAATGCATACCGTTTCTGGATGGATATTAAAATGCAACTGAATAACGGTGGCCTGTTTGCTGCCCCGGGAACTAATGTAAGAACGAATATCATTAGAACAGACCCCAAGACACTAGATGCAACTGGATATTTCGGAGCTTCTGAGGTTGTTCGATTTGAAAATATGGTTAAGTGATACTATTTCGCAAGATTTACTGCTGCTGCTCTACAGATATTTATTTCAAGAAGTAATGGAGAAGAAACTGCTTAAGCTATCAGCAATGATAGCTACCGTACTCTATTGTATTAGTGGTAATATCTTCAATTCGGGGAAAGGGGCGAAAGTTAAGCTTTTTTAAAACAGGCGGTCGTGTCTTTTGCATGTATGCTGAGGAAGACCAGCTGGTGCGTAAGGGAAATAACTGGCCACCTTAAATATAATCTAGGCTGATGCAAATATTAATGAGCTTCAAACGGCGTATGAGATGGAAAAGTGGAATTTTATTCGCGTAACGAACCTGTTAAAAGTTCGCACAATTACTATTGATCACTTTGGAATATGCCGAATCTGCTTTGCAAATAGCAAATGAGTATTTACAAATTCCATCACTTAATAAACAATTTTCGACGATTTACGCTCCCGAATCAGGCACCATTTTCCGAAAGCTTACAAAGGAAGGAGAAATCGTGAGAGTGTCTTTATAGCCAAACTGGACAGACAGCAGATACTGACTTCGCCATCTTTTGCGAACGAATCATACATTCATGAATTAAACAGAAGTTTACGAATAGCTTGATCGCAAGGGTTCAAATCAGACCTTCCTGTTATAAAACAAAAAACAATGAGTAGGTTAATTGGCATGCATCAGTTATTCAAATCACTTCATCTAAATAATAAGCAAAAAAACAACATAAAAACATTAAAAGAACCATCTTCCGTTTCTCTCCGTCACAGCTCTCATTCGCTCTTACAGAAAACGGCTGCGCCAAAATATATGAGGTATAATGTCTCTATCTGACACATTCTTGTCTTCCCAAGTGAATTTTTAAGACGTAATATTGTAAAGTAGGGTTAAATCTTTAATCTCCAAAAGTTGAACATTGCTAATCAGGACAAATCTTATTTACATAAACATAGTTTTTAGCCAAAAAACACAATTCTCAAATGAAACTCACAAATAAATTGAAGGCAAAAATAAATAGGATGAAAAGAAAAAAAAAAGTTATAATTACCATCTGCACTACGATCATAATTGTAGGCCTGAGTTTATACTTTGCCGTGGCGAGTGTATTTGACGGAAAATTACAGGAATATACAGGATCCCAAAACTTCGATTCTAATCAACCACAGTCGGATATTTCAAAAAAAACCGTGTTGATAGTGGCTGATAATGGGGGGACTGAAATGTTTGATCTGCTGGCCCCCTATTACTTATTCAATGCAACCGGGCAGGCGAATGTTTTTATAGTGGCAGAGAAGAAACAACCGATCCTTCTGGTGAACAGTCTTTTTATTTTGCCGCATTTTACTTTCGCGGAAATAGATTCCCTGAATATCAAAGCAGATATCCTGGTGATACCAAATTTGACTATACATTTGAAAACGCCACCGAAGACAAGCACAGTCAACTGGATAAAGGAACAGTATACCGGTAATAATATTATTCTGTCCATCTGCGACGGGGCCGCCACGATGGCCGCCACCGGCTTATATGACGGAAAAATAATTACGACCCATGCTTCTGATTTTGAAACCCTGAAAAAACAATATCCAGGGCCAACCTGGGTAAAAGACATTTCTGTTACTCAGAGCGGCAATTTATATAGTACTGGCGGGGTAGCCAATGCTGTTGAGGGTAGCCTAACGGTTATTAAAGAAACTTTTGGCGATGGAACACTGCAAAAAGTACTTCTTGATATAAAATATCCTCGCCGCACTATTCAACTTGAACACAAGAGTAATAAAGTAACCATTGGCTCTATTCTCACTGCTGTCTCACGCTATTTTTTTAAGAAACGAACTAACATCGGAGTTCTCTTGCAGAGTGACGTAAATGAGTTTGACCTTGGAAGCATGCTGGATGTTTACAGTCGAACCATTCCTAAATCTTTAAAATCATTTACAATTGATAATAAACCCCTGAAATCGAAGTATGGACTTACTCTGCTGCCTTCAGGTAAACTAGAGCATGACCAGATAGATGAACTCAAGGTCTTAAACTCTGCTGCATTTACGGAAGCGGAAGAAAGGCAATTTCCCAAAGCGGGTATAGAGCTCTATCCCACTGTTAGAAACCATTATATTCTCGACACTTACCTTGAAAACATTAACAAGTTGTATGGTAAAAAATTTATGAACTTTGTTAAGTTAACCCTCGACTATAATTGATCCGTTAAATCCCTTGAAACTACCAGATAACTATAAAATATTTTATCCCACTTATTAGCATGAAAAAAATTGCATTTATCATTCCGCCCACTGTTGAGCTTCTTGATCTGGCCGGGCCGGTACAAGTATTTACAGAAGCCAAATTTTACGGCTTTGATATTCAGTTGGAATTTTATTCCTTTAGCCTGAATCCCGTGTCAACTTCAGGCTTGGGTTTTGGTCCCTTAAAAAGTTACAAGGAGGCATTGCTTCAGCCAGATGATTTTATTTTTGTCCCGGGGATGGATTTTGATTACATTAACAGTATTTCTTTCGGCGCTGAAATAGAATTTTTCAGGTGGCTGAAAGAATGTTCCGACAATAAAGTAACCCTTTGTTCCGTATGTAATGGTGCTTTCGCATTGGGGAAGGCTGGCTTATTGAAACACACGGAATGTACTACTCACTGGCGGAGGGTAGACCAATTGAAATTGCAGTTTCCTGAGGCAAAGATATTAACTGATGTTTTGTTTATAAAAAGTAATAACGTTTACACAAGTGCGGGTATAAGTGCGGGTATTGACCTAGCTTTAGCTATACTAGAAGAACTGAAAGGCCCTTTTTTCACGCATAAAGTTGCAAGAGGCCTAGTCGTTTATCACCGGCGGAGCGGCAATCATAAACAACACAGTATATATCTTGATTATCGGAATCATATCAATCCGCAGGTGCACGCCGTCCAGGATTACCTGATTGATAATCTCTCCGGGGAAAACCATATTAACACTCTTGCTAATCATGTAAACATGAGTCCCAGAAATTTGAGCAGGATTTTCAAAGAAAAAACGGGTTCAACCATCTTAGAGTATCTTACCCTCCTAAGAATCGAATTGGCGAATACCATGCTTAACAATCCGGAATACACACTTGAATATATCGCTTCAAAATGCGGGTATAGGTCTGCCAGACAGCTACAAAGAATACTTAAAACTCAAATTATTACTAGTGCTTAGATTGATCTGGTTGGTTCTTAAAGATAACAACTCGATTCGCTAAAGGCAATTCAAAACTATAAAACATTATTTACTACCTATGGGAGTCCTTATTAGGCCTATTGAAAAAACAGACAATCCGGTCATTGCTGAGCTAATTAGAATGGTATTCAGGGAATTTCAATTAAGCCAGACAGGCACAGTATATTCAGACCCCACAACTGACAGGTTGTACGAATTATTTCAGAATCCGAGCGCTCAATACTGTGTAGCCGAGCTCGATAACGTCATATTAGGTGGCTGTGGCTTCTTCCCGACAAATGGACTCCCTGCCGGCTGTGCAGAAATTGTTAAATTTTACCTCTCTCCTGATGCCAGGGGTAAAGGGACTGGGAAACTATTAATGCAACGGGCTATTGATTCTGCAAAAAAAATGGGCTACGATCGATTGTATTTAGAAACTTTTCCTGAACTGGCCACAACAATTAGCATGTATGAAAAAGCCGGATTTAAACATCTGAAATATTCATTAGGTAATTCCGGACACTTTGCATGTACAATCTGGATGATTAAAAATCTAGTGAATATCAATGCCGGGGAGATGAACGAAATAATCACTAAATAGTAGCTTAATTTTCCAAGTTCTTTTAACCTTGCTCTTGAAGGCCTATAAAATTTGTTAAGGATTAATCTGGATCTCAAACAATACGAATTCCCGAACTAGGTATTCAAAACTTTTTTCGGAAAGATTATCGCCACGGCTTGAAGGTTTAGTCATAATCAGAGCCTCTATTTTAGCCACTATTACACAGTTGGTAGCAATGCAAAATGAGAAGACTTTAAAATTGAAATCATAAAAAAAAATTTAGTCTTGATGACAAAATAGTTAATTATAGCAAGACTTGGAAATTCAAGACCAGAACATTGGCAGACTTACTTTCAAAATTCAGTGGTCAACTTTTTTAGAATTGACCAACAAAAATGAGATGCACCAACTTGTGAAGAATGGATAGAAACAATTGATAAAAAAGTTTCAGAGTTTGTTCTTCTTTTAATAAACATAAAATCGTTAGGATTAATATGACCTGCTAAAGTTCAAATAGTAACCTCATTCGGCGGGTCCTTGTCTAATTCAGTGTCCTTAATTGATAAAACGTCCGCTGCTTTTCCCTTCTCACTAATTACTAAGGCTTTCAATTTTCTTTTTATTTGGCTAGTATTTCATCAAATGAATATTTTCCGCTACCGTTTATAAGTGTGGCAATAGATAAACCAATTACAAGTAAATGGTACTCATAACCTTCACCTTTCTGACTACCAAACCAATTCATAAAAAAACCATTATCAAGGTGGGAGGTGAAGATGATCCCTAGAAACAGTATGATTGTTAAAGCCGACCACATTCGGGTTGCAAAACCTGCTATCAAACATAGTGCGCCGATAAATTCAATGATAATCACAGATAAGCCTATAATCCAGGGCAGATGCATTGTGTCTGTAAAATAGCCCATAGTCCCGGTGAAGCCATAACCCCCAAACATTCCAAGCATTTTTTGCGCACCGTGAGGTAATAAAATCAGACCAATTGAAAGACGGGTGACTACACCGGTCCAGTCGTTGTTTGTTTTGAAGAATTTATTTTTCATATTCTTAATTATATTGATTGTTTAAATGTTTTCTGATTAGTGAGATAGTTTTATATCTGATCGGTAAGTTTACTGAATTTGTAGATTCGGGGCGGCTTGTATTTAGGGCCTTCTTAATACAAAACTTCACCAACAGTTTCTACAGGATTCTATCCGTTGTGATAAAAAATTGAAATATTTCATTCTGTTGCTTTGTTAAATGACGATACAAAAGAACAGAAAGCTGAAGCGTTAAAAATTAAAGTAGTTTAATAAATCACTGCCGCGATAATTTTCTTCGGATCATACTTAAAAAAACGGGCGTGATACCAAGATATGCAGAGACTTGCTTTTGGGACAGGCGTTGCTCCAAATCCGGATGTTTGCTGATGAAGTACAAATATCGTTTTTCGGCGGTGAAGGAAAGATTTTGATCAATGCGTTGTTGCTGTGCAATAAAAGCATTTTGGATTATCAGTCTGAAAAAACGCTCAAACTTTGGCACCTTTTGAAACAGGTTGTCCAGTTTTGCTTTTGAGATTTGTAAAAGTTCCGTATCTTCCAATGCGTCAATAGAATATCTCGCAGGGCCTTGGGTCAAAAAACTGAGCAGGTCGCCAACCCACCAACCCTCGATACCAAAGGAAACGATATGCTCAAACCCATTTTCATCAATTGTGTAAGTGCGCAAACAACCCTTAACAATAAAATTTTCTGTTCTGCAAACGGCGCCTTCCCGTAATAGAAACTCTTTTCGGTTTAGTTTAGTAGCTTGCAGTAGCGAAACAAAAAAATCTGACTCTGTTTTGTCCAGTTTAATATGACGGCTAATCGATTCAAGAATTAAGTCAGTTTCCATTTTATTTATATTGCTTGATTAAAAGCCGATAAAAACTGGAGGTTTAAATATCAGCGGATTAAATGCTCGATTGAACGAGTGATTTAACTCTTCAATCGAGGACTGTTTTTGGTAAATCCGTTCTTCGGACACGATAAAGTTAGGTTGAGTAAATTTTTTAGAAAAGTCCAGGGATATTTTTTTTAATTGTTCTATCCTCTCTCTCGGATTTCTTTCTGCCGGTTTGGCATCTATACCCATGATCCTGGTCATTCCATTAATAGACTTCGTATATGCCTTAATAATTGAGGCGCTATCCAGCTACCGTCATATGGAATCGTATTTACCTTTTCCTCATCAACTGTATACATTAAATTCGTGATTTGCAATATGGCATTTGATGTTGCAGATAATATTTCGGTTGTCTCTGAAGTTTCCTTTGCCATTCGTATTATTAAATTTTGCGGGTTAAATTAACCATATCTTTTTCCGGAATACTGTGTAAAATTACAGTAACAGTTTTTATAGCAATTTTCGCGGTTTCAAGATCGTCTGTGATCATTAGTTTATAATTTCCTTTACGATCACCGTTTAATAAGGCATGCAGTAAAAGTATATTTCAAAGTTGCACTTTTTTATTCTGCTTATTAAGCCGAATGCATGTCACATATGGACAAATTACCAGGGGACCAGAACTGCCGGAACACAACGTTCGATGCTGTGAAAGCAAAAGTAAATTCTAATGGCACGAATTATCATAAGGAAAGCAGCTGTAAGCAGATAATAACTATAAATAAAGCAAATTGAGCAGCAGTAATTCTTAGGATCTCCCTGTGAAAGAAAATGGCAATAAACAAGGCTGTAAAGAAATTGATCAAGACAATCCCAGGTAGGAAAAAGCGGGCCACTCCCGTTAGGGTAACGAGCTCAATTGAGACTAATACCTGGAAAATGCCCACAGCCAGTAGTAATAGGCCGCCTTGGAATATCATTATCCGCTGAGAGCCTACTTGTATTGGATCTGTTGTATGCTTCCTCAAAGCGGGGATCTGTATTTTTTCACCGTATATATTGTGTGCAATACTGATTAAGATCAGTAAAATACCTGCTATAATTCCCATATGTTTTTTTGAAAATTAACTCAGTTTCTTTTAAAAGCTATTTTTTTATGAAAGTTCCAGGGGCTGTATTCCCGGCTCACCAAAACTAGTAAATATTTAACATTTCTTTTGGATATTCATTTACTACCTCCAACCTGCTACAGCTCTTATTTTCTGCCACTGTCATCCATTTAACCCTTACATCAATTCTTTAAAGGTTGTCCGGATTTGACATATAATTGGCTACATATCTTTTAAATTATGAAGCATCTTTGGATAAGATTTTTCCCCGCAAATGCAGCGAAGGATCCACTTAATAAAAATATCATTGGATTATAATTAAAAATATTTAAAACAAAAATTATGAAAAAATCAATACCGGCACAAAACAGCCTCCAAATGAGACTACTGTTTTTAAGTATGTTGGCTATTTATTTTGCTTCCTGCACAAAGGAAATAATAAATAAAAAGGATTACGACTATGAAATTCCGGCAAATATTAGTGATGGAATTGCTGTAAGAGATATTAAATCTTATAACATCGATTCAAACTTAATAGCAAGGCTAAACAGAGATCTCATAGATGAATCAATTTACAATGTACATAGTGTTTTGATATACAAGGACAATGCACTGTTTTATGAAAAATACCTTTGTGGCAAGGATGAAAAACACGGAAAAAATTTAGGGATCGTTCATCACGATATTTATGCACTGCACGATACAAGAAGCATATCAAAAAGTGTTGTTTCAGCATGTATTGGTATAGCGATCAGCAAGGGACTTATTAAAGATGAAAATGTACCGATCAAAAAATATTTTTCCTGTTCTGATAATGACAAAAAAGGAAACATCACTATAAAAGACCTCTTAACGATGACAAGTGGTTTGTGCTGGAAAGAAATAGGAAATTACAATGGCATGAGCGATGAAAGCAAAATGGATTTAAGTTTTAATCCTGTTGCTTTTGTCTTAAATAAAGACCTTGTTGCAGAACCCGGTTCAACCTGGAATTATAATGGTGGAAACACGCAGCTTTTGGCTGAAATAATTCAAAAAGTGAGTGGCAAAAATATTTGCCAATTTGCTGAGGAAAATTTGTTCAGACCATTAGGAATTACCAATAAAGAATGGGTAGATCTTACTTTGAAGAAAATTCCGGCAGCTGCTTCCGGGTTAAGATTAACATCAAGGGAATTATTAAAATTTGGAATACTTTACAAAGATAATGGCGTATTTAACAGTGCCCGTATTATCGATAGTAATTGGATAAAAGCAAGCCTTTCGGATCATATTCAACGGCCTGATTTAACCGGGCTGAACCTTGAAAATGGAGCCTATGGCTACCAATTCTGGACTTACCATTTTAATTTAAAAAACAAAAGCATAAACATAACAGAGGCAAAAGGAAATGGAGGACAATCTGTTTTTATATGCAAAGAATTAAATTTGGTTGTTGTAATAACAGCAGGTAACTATGGTAAATTACAACACAATTCTATACCTTATAAAATACTTAAAGATTATGTTTTAAATTCGATACTATAACTTTTCCTGTCACCAAAAAGGGGTTTGACATTATTAGGGCAGGACTGTTCGGTGCGTTGTAAGCTTAGGTTTCGGCTGGTCGTTAACTATAAAGCTTTAGTTTTTAACTTCAACTTCTAAAACATATTAGGCTTCAGTTGTGGGTTCATGTTTTTCAAATATCCCAACAACGCCAGGTTTTCGTACCGAGTATTTTGAGCGTATATAATAACCAGATTTATAATACGGCCATCAATTTGAAAAATTCGTGAAAGTATCATTGGATTCTAATTGATACTTCCTTTCAATAAGAAAAACACTTATTAAAGGATAGTACAGAATAAATAAACTTAAAAAAAACGCATAAAAATAATTATGAAAAAAATACTATTAGGAATATTATTGGCTTTCTTGTCAATTTTATCTCAGAGTTTTACAGTCAAAAAGGTTCTCCCAAATGATATAATCGGAATTTATTGGTCACCCAAAAAAGATGCGAAGATTGAAATATTTTTAAAAGACCAGCATTATTTTGGAAAATTTATATGGGCGGCATTACCTCGTAAGGATATTAATAATCCAACAAAATCTTTACAAAATAGAAACATACTTGGATTGGAGTTTTTAACCAAATTTACCTACTATGACGGAGTTTATAATGGCGGTGAAATCTATGATCCGGAAACCGGTAAGACATACTCCTGCAAAATGAGTTTGGATGGCAGTAAATTAAAAGTGCGGGGATATTTGGGCATTTCGCTATTTGGCCGCACAGAATATTTTGAACGTACAAAATAAATTTTTAGAACCAGACTAATTAAAAAATTATGATTGCAGTAATAATCGGAATTTCACTGGGCCTTCTAACAGTAATATTTATCGCCGTCTTGAAGCGACTGAACAAAGAAACAATATATGGACTGATTCTATCTGCTATTGGTGTTTTGTATGTCGGATACACCTGGACAGATACCCTTTCCTTAATCATCACAATTATTCAGGCAGTCGTCTTTCTATTCATCGCATACTATGGAATCAGAAAAAATATTTACATCTTGGCGGCAGGCTACTTTTTACATGGCCTTTGGGATGTAGCCTATAATCTCTTCCGGCTGCCCAATTTAATTCCTCCACATTATGACCTGTTTTGCTTATCTATTGATTTTACAATGGGAATTTACCTGGTTATCTATCAATACCGCCTTTCAAAGAACAGGGTAGCGTCTAATAAGCTATCTTTATAACTCTACATATGCCTTCTACACTTCTGGTTAAAAATATGGTCTGCCATAGCTGTGCTTGTGGTAGAAAATATTTTGCGTAGCCAGTCTCTCTAATTTATAAGTTATGCCTTCCTCTGCTTAAAAAGATTACTACAAAAAAATCCATCATAAAATAATTGTTTTTCTCCCTTTTTCATTCTTGTCTGTTTTTGACATCAACCTGTCTCTAAATCTTCTGAAAGACATAATAATTTTGCATTATAAAATAATAATCATGAAAAAAGTAGTAATAATAAGTATTGTGTTGTTGAGTTCAATTGTTTCAAACGCTCAAACTGATACTTCCAAAGTAGAACAGTATTGCCAGCTAATTGTTATGCAAAGGCTCTTAAGTAATAAAGTAACAATTGACCTGGATTTTGGGGAAGAAAAAAGTTTTTGGAATGACGCCCGGCTAAAAACCGCTGATGGCAAAATAAAAAAGTTCAATACTGTTATTGATGGCATGAATTATATGGGCACAGCAGGTTGGATATTTATAAATGCTTATCCCATTCGTACAAGGGAAAGCGAAATCTATCATTTTGCTTTTAAAAAACTGTTTGTAAAATCAGAATTACAATCACCCGCAAGTGAATCCAAATAAGTCGATTTAGGTATTTAAAACTTCTCACTATTTAAAAAAAAGAAATGAAAATTAAAAAAATATACGTTACGATTTTTGCGCTATTGGCAGTTAGTGCAATATTTCTAAATGCCTGCAGACCGGTTCGCAACTTAATGAATCAACCCACCCCCTGGTCAGGTAAAAACAATGTAAAATCCAGGCTGCCGCAAGTCGACTCAACTAAGAAGACAGTATTTATAATTGCAGATTCCAAACTCACCGAGTTGTTTGATATGCTGGCTCCTTTCTACTTGTTTAATGCAACTGATAAGGCTAATGTATATATAGTGGCAAAAGATAAAACGCCAATTCTTATCAAAAGGAATTTGTTTGTGGTACCTCAATTAAGTTTCAGCGAAGCTGATGCCATGCATATCCAACCGGATGTTATTGTTATTCCGGCTTTATCTGTAAGAGATGAGCACCAGGATTCTTTGCTGATAACATGGATAAAAAAGGAATTCAGCACCGCTACCAAAATGCTTACCGTTTGTGATGGATCGGCAACCGGCGCTGCAACAGGATTGTATGATGGCAAATTGATAACAACCCATGCATCAGATTACGATATCGTAAAATCTCATTTTAGTAAACCGCAGTGGGTGCAAAATGTGAGTGTGACAAAAGACGGAAATTTATTTAGTACAGCAGGTGTTTCAAATGCAGCAGAAGGCAGCCTGACAGTAATAGCCGAAGTATTCGGACAGGAAACAACACAAAAAGTAATGGCTGATATTCATTACCCGTATGCCGCTATCAAATCAAAACACCAAAGCATTGCCATGAATGGCAGTAACAAATTTACTGTGGCTAAGAAAATTCTTTTCAGGCGGAACAGGGATATTGGAATTTTATTGGAAAATGGTATCAATGAATTTGCAATGGCGGCCGTTATAGATACTTATGGCCGAACTTTTCCTGCATCTTTTAAAACCTATATGCTGAACGATTCAACAATTCAGACTAAATATGGCCTGGCCCTTATTAATACCGGTAACAACCGCATTGATGGTTTGGATGAGTTACATGTAGTAATGCCGGAAACGTTTTCAAAGGCAGATGATTTGTACTTTAAAAATATAAAAACGATCAGCTATAACAAAACAGAAAATCAATACCTGTTTGATAAGTGTTTAAAAAGAATAGCAAAGCAATACGGTCATCAATTTGAAAAATTTGTGAAAGTATCATTGGATTATAACTGATACTTCCTTTTAATAAGAAATACATTTATTAAATGATAGTACAGAATAAATACACTTAAAAACAAACGCATAATCGACAACCATCAGCGCTATCATTGAAAAAATAAAACAGTTGGATATAAAATGGGAAGGAATGAGGGCGACGAAATGGAAAGCATGATAAAACTTTCCAACTATCTTGCCAGCAACTTCAATCTTTCAAGAAAATCGTTAATAAATTATAGAGACAATTTTTTCTGATGAAAATAACTGCGGGGTAACGCAACAGATGAAGCCCTGACTTCTTATAGTACCTGCGAGAACAAAAGTTAACGATTAAGATATGGCCGCGGGAGACTACTACAATGATCAAATCCACATAAAATTATAATCAAAATTAAAAATGAGTATTTCAAAATCAGACAGACCGGCATTAATTCTAATCGACATTCAAAAAGCCTTTGACGATATAGAGTATTGGGGAGGCCAACGAAATAACCCCGGGGCCGAACATAACGCAGCCGAACTACTGGAACTATGGAGAAACCAAAAACTTCCTGTTTTTCATATCAGGCATTGTTCAACAATTCCTACCTCACTGCTTAACGAACTGAATTCAGGGAATGAATTTAAAGACATCGTACAACCACTTGATGGGGAACCAGTTATTAAAAAGTGTGTAAACAGTGCTTTCATCGGGACCAACTTAAAGGAACGTCTTGACGCGGAGAAAATATCTAAACTGGTCATCGTAGGATTGACAACCGATCACTGTGTTTCCACCACTGCACGGATGGCTGGTAATTTTGGCTTTGATACTTTTGTGGTTTCTGATGCAACAGCAACTTTCAACAAGAAAGGCCTTGATGGGCAGAATTATTCCGCAGAACTCATTCACGAAACCGCATTGGCAAGTTTAAATGAGGAATTTGCAACCATTATTACAACAGACTTTTTGAAAAAGAACATTTAAAAAGCTGCAAAGCAGGTACGTCAGGAAATTCAATGATCCATTATTTTAAAAAACATGTATGACAAAGTGAACATCACCATTACACCATTATGCTTGCTTTTTGATTTGTTATTTAATGGTACAAAGATCAGCCGTTAATCGCTGTTCTTTTTTATGCTATTTAAGATTTGATTTGTAAGATTTAATGATTTTAAGCACTAGTGCCCGTTTGATTGATGATTACAGGAAATCTGTGGTCTTATCATTTGCTATTTAGTGTTTTTATAGACAAAGCAGCTGTAATTACCGCAAGAATAGAGATAAACGCAGCGGCTAAAAACGCAGTTTGAAAACCGGAGTATAATGCCATCCTATCAGTTGTTCCCGAAGTCTTTTCGATGTTGGTAATTGCTGCAGAAATAGCGACAATAATCGCCAGGCCCAAAGCTGAACCTACCTGATAACTTGTATTTACCAATCCAGAAGCAAGCCCGGTTTCCTCCGGTTTGGCGCCTGACATAGAAGCAATTGTGCCCGGAATATAAGCTATCGACATACCGATTGCTCCTAATAAAGCCTTTTTGCGAATTCTGCTTAAAAATTCTGCCGAAATACCGAGATAAGAAGCAATTAAATACTGTGGTACTTTTTCGGCTATTTTCGAATATTTTTTCAGAAAATGGAAATACCGTTCTTCCGCATCCGATACGTTGTTCAGGATGATTCTTCTTTGTAGACTTCCGAGGTAATTCTCTAGAATAACTCTAAAAAAACGTTCAAGTTTTGGAATCTGAGTTGACATATCTTGAAATGAGTTATAGCGGATTTGCAATAAAATGGTGTCGCTTATCGCTTGAATACTATAAATCGAAGGTTTTTGCTTTCGGAAACTTTCAATATCAGTTGCCCACCATTCATCAATAGCTAGATATAAGATCTCCTCTTTGCCATTTTCAGAGTTTATATAAAAAGCTTTCAATGCCCCTTGAACAACAAAGTTATCGGTTCGGCACACTTCTCCATTTCTCAATAGATAATCGCCTTTGCCCAATGTTTTTTCTGTCCAAAAAGTTGCAAAAAGTTTTTGTTCTGTACTCAATTTGACATACTTACATATGTTTATTAATAATTGTGGACACATTTTGATTTTGCTAATTCTATTTTTCGGACTCCAGCTTTTTTTTATTTTCAGATAGATTATTTAGATATGCTGCAAGCGTCTTAAAAGTTTATAATAGGAAGAAGAAAATCCGGTGTACTTTTTTAACTGATTAGACAAGTAGGCAGAACTGCTGTAGCCTAAAGCGTAAGAAATATCTGTCAGTGATTGATTTGTATGGACCAAAAGTTCTTTTACTTTCTCTATCTTCTGAGATATAATATATTTTTCGAGGGTGGAGCCCTCTAAAGATGAAAACACTGAACTCAGCGTATCATAGTCTTTATGCAATTCGTTACTGATAAGTGTCGAAAACTTAACAGGTTCACCAGTATCCAGTTGTTCATGAATACCTTTCGCGACAATACTTTTAATTTGATCGATGATCTTTTGATTTTTATAGTATACTAAATCAAAACCGTTTTTTTGCAGCATGGCTCTGATAACATGCTCTTCAATGGTGATTTTATTAGATTCTTTTAGAATTACCACACCTAAGCGTATGTCAGAAATTTCAAGACTAAGCTTTGGCAGCTCTTCAGATAGAACGTAGATGCACCTATCGCAAACCATTCCTTTGATTAATAGTTTCATGGTTAAAATATTTAGTATTCATGACATTATATATTCAAAAATCTGGTTTGCTCACAAAAAAATGTTACAATATTTCTTGTTTGATTTGCGAAATTTCGTGAAGCATAAAAAAATAACTGAGTACTTCCCCGAACAATAAAAATTACACCTAAAAAAGGAAATGCATCAAAATTTTGCTTGAAATAAAAGCTAGATAATGAAGAACAAGCAAAATACCAAACGTTAAATTATAAAAATACTCATAAATTATAACCCAGGGGAAAGCGTTTGGAACTCTTTTATAAATACGGAGTATATGGCAACAATATTTTGAACTAAAGCAGAACTACAAAGATTTAGGGATCGATGGCCTTGACGAAATCATTGTTCTGAATGAAGAAAACTACGGCTGAAAACAATGTACACGGATTTAAGTATTCAATACATAAAATTGAAAGACATATTCAAGAAGATTTCTAAGAAAATATCAGGCCAGATTTATGGCAACTTCCTGATCCATTGGATAGCTCTGGCACAGCAATACAACTCCTTCAGAAATTTCCTGTTGGGATAATGCGTGCTTGTTGACCATCCGTACTTCACCATTTGTTCTGAGCGCCCAGCAGGTGCCACAGGTTCCGTTCCTGCAGGAACTCGGAACCTTGATATTATGCTCCTTCATTGCATCTAAAAGCGATTGCAAGGCTTTTACTTCAATTAGTATCGTACATTCGTAGGTCTGTAATTCATCGTTCGAATACTGGTCCTGAAAAAAATTAACAATCACATTTCTGGAAACACCGCCGCTCTCACTTACCGTTAATACTTCGTTAGCCGGGTCGAAATATTCCGTGTGAACTTGTTCCAGTGGAATATTCAGACCGAGCAAAGCCTCCTGATAAAGCTCCATCAGCCCAACTGGACCACATATGTAATAATGTGCCTCTTCTGGTATTGCAACTTGTTTCCTGATTATAGCGCGAACAATAAGCGGCGAAAACCTGCCTGCGAGATGGTTGATCCGGGATGATGTGACCTCATCGGAAGTAAATGAATAAAAGGACTCAAGTTGTCCATCCGCCTGCATGGCTTCCAGTTCGCCCCAAAAGATGGTTTCATCGGGCGATTTATTACTGTAGATAAGCAAAGGTATATTTTCATTTTTATCACTGCTTCTCAACATAGAAAACAGCGGTGAAATACCGCTACCACCTGCGAGTAAAACTATTGACGAATGTTCTGCAATCTCCTTTTCCAAAATGAAATTGCCAAATGGTCCTTCTATCTCCCAGGTAGAAATGTTTGCTGCGTGATCTACAAGGTAACTGCTCATCATACCTCCGGCAACACGTTTTACGGTTACCGAGGGGAATTCGTCGGATGGTTTAGAGCTTAAGGAATAGGACCGAATGACCTGCTCTTCGTTTATCAGGCATTTTATATTTACGTATTGTCCGGGAATATAACTGAATATTTGTTGTTCTGTATCAAAGTATATGGTAACACTATCTGCCGTTTCCTTTAGGATCTTATGTAAGCTCCATCTGTATTTCTTCATCCGTCTGTATTTTTTGTTTTTTTTGGCTTTTAGCTGTCAAAAGAGAGTTTTGGAAAAGCTTTTTTATTACTTTAATTTGTTTGCCGTTAACTATCGCTGACTTTGTTCTGCCAACTGTCTTTTTATAACTTCGAGTTTATTTTTTCTTATTTGTTTGAAGTATGTGGATGTAAATCCTGTGTATTTCTTCAGAAGATGAGAAAGGTAAGATGGATTATCATATCCTAATGCTCTAGCTATATGTTTAAACGTTTGTTCAGTATAGACGAGCAGTTCTTTCACTTTTTCTATAAGCCGCATTCGAAAAACTCTTTTGGGTGTAACTCCATAATCTGCTGAAAACCGGTTACTGAATACAGTATAATCTACTTTCAGTTCACTGGCAATCTGTGTAGCAAAAACTAACGATTTACCAGTATCTATTCGGATCTGAATAATTTGATCCGCTATTCTTTTTACACTTCCAAATACGTCTGAAGGGTCAAAGACCGACTTTTTTTGTATCATAACTTCTGCTTTAAGATTGAGAAAAATCCAGGGATGACATGCCACGAAGAGTTCGTTTTGCTATCCCTGAAATTAATTTAAACTTTTAGCTACCACAGCAGTCATTTGGGCTGGTTGAAACTTTTTCGCTATCATCGCTTACTTTATAACCGGCTTTTTCGATCGCTTCTACTAACTCTTCCTTTACGTCATCATTCTCAACAGAAAGAGACAGCTTTCCAGCTTTTAATTTTTCGATTTTTACGCCATCTAAATCTTTGATTGCGACGATTACTCTTGCCTGGCAATGTGCACTCTGCATATCAGGTATACTCAATTCTACGTTTTTCATTTTAAACAAATTTCTGAACCACAAATTTCCTCATGGTTCCTCGGGTATTTGTTACGCAATTCCCTTATTGATTTGTGATATTTACTTATTTTGGAGTCAGCAACTTTGAGAAAAAAAACCCTTTTTAACTATCTTCCAAAAGAGAAAGTATAAAACGGCAGCCAATAAATTATTGGAAACTGCACTGGCAACGTATCAGAGCATTTTCCAGAATTAAAAAATAAATTTATTTCTCACCTTATCAACAGGAGAATTATGGTCGGGTATTATCGCTACCACAGGCAAAAGCAAATATTGCTACGATGCGAATACTTCTATCATAGCAATATTTAGTTTCATCTTGATTCGTATTAATTTATGTTACAAAATATCCAGCTCTGTTGAGTTTATTTTTTCCATTTCAAACGCAAGCTGTTACTTACTACACTTACGCTGCTCAGTGCCATTGCAGCTCCGGCTATCATCGGGTTCAGTAAGAATCCATTGATCGGAAATAGTATACCGGCAGCAAGAGGAATACCGATGACATTGTAAATAAATGCCCAGAACAGGTTTTGTTTAATGGTGGCCACGGTTTGTTTTGACAGCCGTATCGCCTGTGGTATCTTGGTAAGATCTGATGAAATAATGGTCATTTTAGCCACATCCATAGCAATGTCGCTACCTTTACCCATTGCAATACTTACATCGGCTGTGGCCAGGGCTGTACTATCATTAATTCCATCGCCTACCATCGCCACAATTTTGCCTTGCTTTTGCAGCTCTTTTACAAAATCGGCTTTATGCTGTGGCATTACTTCCGCTTTGTAATGCAGGATACCGGTTTGCTCTGCAATTGCTTTGGCAGTAGCTTCGTTATCCCCTGTAAGCATATACAAATCAATACCCATCACCTGCATTTCCTTAATCGCCTGCACCGATGTTTCTTTTATTTTATCAGAAATTGCAATCACGGACAAGGCCTGCTTGCTGTTTGAAAACCAGATAACGGTTTTGGATTGCTTGCCCCATTCATCTGCCTTGTGTTGCAATTGATCTGCAATAGCAACATTGTTCTCTGCCAGTAGTTTTTTATTACCTACAAAATAGGTTTCGCTATTGTGATCTGCTTTAGCCCCCTTACCTGTAATGCTATCAAACATTGATAAGGTTGTAGTAGCCACCCCTTCCAATCTTTTTACTACAGCTTCCGCCAATGGGTGTTCAGATTGTTTTTCAATACTTACTAGAATATCTTTGGTGGTATCATCATTGTTCAGCCATTGTATACCTGTAACCTGTGGCCTTCCCTCGGTAATTGTTCCTGTTTTATCTAATACAATTGCATTTACTTTCTTAGCTAATTCAAGGCTTTCTGCATCCTTAATCAAAATGCCGTTTTCGGCTCCTTTACCAACTCCTACCATGATAGCCGTAGGTGTTGCAAGCCCCAAAGCACAAGGACAGGCAATGACCAATACCGTAACGGCTGCCAACAGCCCCTGCACTACACCGTTATCGCCTCCTAGACTAAACCACAAAACAAATGTGAGAACGGCAATACTAATAACTATCGGGACAAAAATGCCCGCTATTTTATCTACTAGTTTTTGCACGGGTGCTTTACTGCCCTGAGCATCCTGCACCATTTTTATGATGTGGGCAAGCATGGTTTCTTTACCTACTTTAACCGCTTTGAATTGAAAACTTCCTTTTTGATTAATCGTTCCGGCAAAGACTTTTTCACCGTTTTGTTTCAATACGGGAACGGGTTCGCCGCTCAGCATACTTTCATCTACATACGAATTACCGGAAGTAACCATTCCATCCACCGCGATTTTTTCGCCTGGCTTCACCAATAGTATATCGCCTGCGTTTACATCTTCAATGGCTATTTGTTTTTCCGTTCCGTCTGGCTGTATTAACATCACCGTTTTAGGTTGCAAACCCATTAGTTTTTTAATAGCTGAAGATGTATTTCCCTTAGCTTTTTCTTCCAATAATTTCCCAAGGAGAATAAATGCGATAACGACGGCCGCTGCTTCAAAATACACATGAGCATGCAACCCGTGTTGATGCCAGAAATCCATAAAAAGCATATTGAAAACACTAAAAATGTAGGCAATGCCAGTGCTCAATGCCACTAATGTATCCATATTAGCGGAGCGGTGTTTAGCCTGTTTCCACGCATTTTTGAAGAAGTCTTTACCCAGCCAAAGAACTACAGGTGTGGAAAATGCCCACATGATTTGGTTGGCATAGGGAATATCCATAAAGAACATACCGATCACTACTACAGGGATGGAAAGGATAACCGCCCATAGGGTTTTGTTTTTTAGTTTTTTGAATCTCTCCGCATGGATGGCCTCCAGCGATTCCTGCTGCTTTGTTTCGTCTACAATGAGTAAATCGTAGCCAATGGATTGCAACGCCTTTTGAAGTTTGGAAGCATCTGTTATATTAGGAAGGTATTCTACCGTCAGATTGCCTGTTCCATAGTTTACTGAAGAACTAACAACACCCGGTTCATACGAGACGATACTCTCTGCACTGCCTGCACAAGATGCGCAGGTCATACCTAAAACAGGGAAAGAATTTTTAACTGTAGGAACACCATACCCTAGATCTTTAATTGCCTTTACGGCTTTTCCGACTATTTCACTGCCTGTAACAGTAATTGCCGCTCTCCGGTTGTTAATCTCTACTTTGTGGGATTCCACTCCAGCGACTTTTGCCAATCCTTTTTCAACGATTAATGCACAGTGTTCGCTTTCTACATCCTCAAGGGGAATGTAGAATGTTCCTTCATTATTATTTATAGCCATTTTGAATTGTTTTTTTTACAATACAAATTTGGATACAATAATGGATGTCGTTATTGCGGAATTACGGAGTTGATTTGTAATATTTACTTACACCTTATCCAATGGTTTTCTTTTATCTTCACGGATTTGTTTAAAATGACTTGGTGTCAATCCGGTTACTTTCTTGAACTGATTACTCAGATAGGATACACTTGAATAGTTTAACCGATAAGCAATTTCGCTTAAAGATAACTCATCATAAACCAAGAGCTCTTTTACCTTTTCAACCCTTTGGGCAATAAAATACTTTTCTATTGTGGTGGTCTCTACCTCAGAAAACAAATTAGAGATGTAATTATAGTCATGATTGAGTCTTTCACTCAAAATATCAGATAGATTGGTTTTTGCTTCATTATTTTGATAATGTACCAAATCAATGATAATATTCTTTATCTTCTCTATAATTCTACTTTTTTTATCATCAATTACCTGAAAGCCTAAAGGTACTAATACTCCTTCCAACGCATCTCTTTCATTGGAGTTAGGCTCTTTTTCAAGAGTAACTTCTCCTAGTTTTATGTTTTTTATCTCTAATCCGAGTTTATTCAGTTCATTCTGCACTACCATAATACAACGGTTGCAGACCATATTTTTAATAAATAGTGTGCTCATATTATTCATTTTTCCGATTGTAAGATACATACAAAATTGAATGAACAAATTTATGGTTAAAATATAGAGCTTTTAATACAGGAATATATTTTATAAACTTGGCTATCCAGTTACTTACTTCCAATTTAACGTAGACCTATCTATTTGGGATATGAGCTTATTTTGATATTGAACACTTTAAAGTGTTGCTGCACCAAATGGTGCAAATTGGATCATGCTGTATAAATGCGGTCTAGCTTAGCCAAGAATGAGCCCCGCAAAGCAGTAATTCTGTCATTCCAGGTAACATCCGCGATTCCAAAAAATCCGAGCATTTTCAACGAAATAGCCGATTATACATTCCCTCTTCGTCAAATACCAATACTGGTTGCAATTCTTCAAATCTTGAATTTGATAAAGAGATCGAGATTATAAAGATTGTTCAGAATGGTTGATGATGATTAAAATCAAAAATGGAAGCTGTATGTTATTTAAATGATGAAGAATGATTACAAAAAGCCGATTACTGGTGTTTCAGGTCCGATTAAAGGCTATCAAAGGATATATTGCAGATATTTTTTTCTACCATCCTTGTTATTCGATCATATAGCACGGTTGACTCTACCTATCACTTTGTCCGCGAATAATTAGAAGTCGAATATTAGAGTTGATATTTGAGAACCAGTTGCAAAGCCATCAGATATTGTAAAACTTTTATTAACTATCTGCCAACTGCAGCATTTGTTTGTCTAGGCTCAGGTCGACCACCAATTTCTTCAGCTAACTGTTCTCATTTTCCCGCTAACGCAGCCTGCGTAGCTCACTTACTCCCAAACCACCGTATTTCTTCTTCCAATTGAAAAAGGCAGCCTGGTAAACACCCATTTTCCTGCATAACTCTTCTATGCGAGTCCCTGTCTCCGCCTGTGCAAGCACAAAGGCTGTCTGAGCTTCTGTGAACTGTGATCTTTTCATTGTTTTTAAGTTATATAATTGCCCATATTACTCTATTTTAGAGTTATCTAGTTTTTTGGGGGTAGGTCAGTTTAATATAATTGAGATTTTAAAATAAACGTTTCATAAAATCAACGTAAATCTTTAATTTTACCAAACATCATTTGATTAAAATTATTGCAATTAAGAAAGGGAGTGATTCGGGAGTTTTCTAAAATACTTCTCATAAAACCTTAGTTTAAAGCAAGATATTGGGCTAGTTCGAGTCCCGTCCAAACTTGATTATTTTTTCGTTAAATCAATAAATTTCCAGTATATTTAGAATACATTTTAGAGCTAAAACAAATCAAAATAAAAGTGAGTAATTAGTGAGTACCATTTTGAGTTATTTGTAACCAATTGACTAACAGCGCTTAAAAATACGAATTCGATTCCCCTACGGGCTACTTTTACAAGTATCAAAACTTAAAAAACCCTGCAAATTTAATGTTTGCAGGGTTTTTTGTTTTACCACCACCCCAAAATCAGCAAAAATACCCAATGAAAAGTGCGTAATTCGTTGCGTCACTGACCAGAGGAAAATGACGCACTGAAAGTAGTATAACTAGCTATATTACAGCTAGTTCGAATTACGAACATCTTGACTTCTATACACTGCATTATTAGTTTTGTAAACCTAAAAATGAATCGTTATGAGTCAGAATTATTCTCTGCATTTTTTTTTGAAGAAACCGAAACCCTATAAAGAGGGCGAAAAGGCCATTTACATGAGATTAACCGTAAATGGTAGCATTCCTAAATATGCATCACTAGGCAGAATGTGTGATCCCGAAATCTGAATATCCAGGGTAAGAAGGGTAAAAGGAACCTGCGAAAAAATCAAAACCTTGAATTTATACCTGGAAGCCATCGAGCTAACATTTGAATCTCTACACCATGACTTTATGCGCTCAGTTACCGAATTTACTGCCCAAGCGATGGTCAACAAATATTTGGGTAAGCAGTAGAAAAAGAATTTATTGTTGGAAATCTTTACTGAACACAACAGTAAGATGAAAGAACTCCTTGGAAAAGAATTAAAAGCAATACCCTTAAAGGCTACCATACCTCTCGGCTGCACCTGACTGCATACCTTGCAAAGGAGTATGGGTTGTCAGATATAGAAGTAGAAAAGATCAATCATGCCTTCATCACAGGTTACGACTTCTATTTGCGTACAGTACAAAAATGTAGTGGCGTTCCCGTTGCTAAATATATGAAGCACTTTAGAAAAATCATTAATCTATGTCTAGCTCATAAGTGGATTGTGGATACTACTTTGGCGAAGCAACCAGTGTCCGGCATATCCGCCGAACTTGGTGCAAAGATTAATGCTAACTCATATAATGAGTCCTGTTCTGTGTTTTCTATCATGATTAAGGTCGGTTTAAGAGCACACCTTAAAAAGCTTCTATTTTTGAGGTAAGAGACCTGTCAAACTTTTATTTTAATGTCAGAATCGGATATCACCTTAAAATCACATGTCTTTTAAGGTTAGATAGAATTTTTTTAATATATTTGTGTTGTGGCCTACCCAATCAATCCTGATAGAAATCGTCCCTGGAATGAACTGCCGGAATTGCCGATTGATCCGGCACTGTATCAGTCGGTTGAAATTTACGAACAGTTAGGAAATGCAAAGGCAGCCTTGGGTCGTTTGCAAGGGCGAAGTATCGCAATCCCCAACCAGGGATTATTGATTAACTCAATCAGTTTGCAGGAAGCCAAGGCCTCTAGCGCGATTGAGAATATCTTCACTACGGATGATGAACTCTATAAAGCTTATAGTGAGGAACAATCCCGTCAGTTGCAAGGGCCTGCTAAGGAAATCCTGAATTATCGGGAGGCTTTATGGATTGGTTACGAGCATTTGCGAGAGGATCGTCAATTTGATGAGGAGTATTTTGTTAAAATGTACCGCGTTGTTAGCCAATTCGGCGATGGAATAAGGACACCCGTAGCTCAAATCTATATTAAAGAAGGTGGTTCAGGCCCAAATGCCGGTAAGGCTCATTACACACCGCCCAGAGGACCAGGTATAGTGGAAGCTAAAATGCAAAATCTGACGAACTTTTTAAATGATGACCAGCATTATCCATTAGATCCCTTGCTGAAAATGGCAATTGGTCATTTCCAGTTTGAAGCCATCCATCCCTTCCGCGATGGAAATGGGAGAACAGGCCGTATTTTTAATATTCATTACCTGACCAAAAAAGGTTTGCTGGATTATCCCATTCTCTTTTTGAGTCGATACATAATGGAACATAAAGACGATTATTATTCAGGCTTATCGGGTATTACTCAACGAGGTAACTGGAAAGGATGGCTGATGTTTATGCTAAAAGCGGTAGAAGCAACGTCTAATCTGACCTATGATAAGATCAATGATATTATCCGTGCAAAGGATGCTATCTTAGCCGCCATCATAGAGGATGGAGTGGTCAACCGTCCGGAATTACTGGTTAATGCCTTGTTCACACAACCGTTTACAAGGGTAAGGCACCTGACAGAGCGCCAATACTATGCCGAAAATACAGCCAGAAAATACTTAGACAAGTTAACTGAGACAGGAATTTTAGAAAAGAGGATCATTACTGGCAGCGCTTACTATCTTAATCTGGAGCTTTACAGAATACTGTCGGAATAGCTTCCATTTCCCGTTAAGAACATACAGTGCATCAAGTATGTTTTTGAGCGAGCTTGCACATTCTGTCTTGTTTGGAATGTTCCCATTCTTAGTGATATTCATAGCAGCAAAGATAGTCAGTTACCTTAATGTAACCACTTACCTTTGGGTAACTACTCACTTTTTACCACTTGGTAACCATAGTTTTGTGCTTGATAATTAATCAATAAAATTTATGAGACACATTCTTCATTTAAAATCCAGCATACAAGGTGCAACATCGTACAGCATTAAATTAGGTCCAAACCATCGTTGAAAAAATTCAGCATAAGTATCCTGGCAGCACTGTCGAAGAATTAAACCTGGTCGATATTGAAATCCCTCACCTTCAACCTGAAGTACTTCGTACATTTTTTATTGCTGAAGATCAACTTACGGTAGAAGAAAAAAAATTAATTCGCCTTTCCAACGATTTGGTATATCAGCTATTCGCTGCGGACATCATCGTTATTGGCGCACCGCTAATCAACTATACCATTCATTCAGCACTAAAGGCCTGGATTGACCATATTACCAGGGCAGGAATAACTTTTGGATACAGTGAAAACGGCCCTGTCGGAAAGGTAACAGGAAAAAAAGTCTATGTTGCCATGTCGTCAGGTGGTGTTTATTCGGAAGGACCCGGTAAAGCCAACGACTTTGTCGCCCCATACTTGAAGGCTTTTCTTGGAGGTCTGGGGATGACAGATCTTACGGTATTCCGTGCCGAAGGCTAGCAAGTACAAAACTAACCTAGTGCCTACATACTGCTTTGCCTGAAAACAACTAAAATACAGGCAGAAACCACATTAAAAACAGGGTTGCTATATCCTTGAGATATCCTTGGCGTATAGTTGCTGTATCATTGACATATCCAATTAGACACAGCAAACATATGGCAAGGATATCTCAAGGATACAGTAAGGATACGGCAACCTTGTTTTTAATGTGTTATTAATATGGTTTTGTATTGTTTTTAGGTGCTATTCATGGCGAGTTATCCCCAGACCCAGCTAACATTTAAAGATAATCCTTGCTTAGTTTAACTTCACAACAACTTATCTGGTGTGATCGGCAGGTTTCTAACCCGTTTACCTGTGGCATTAAATACCGCATTCGCAATTGCAGCAGCGACACCCACAATGCCCACTTCGCCGATGCCCTTCACGCCCAACTTATTGGGAATTAAGTCTTCTTCATTGATAAACATTGCATCTAACTTGCCTACATCCATATTACTGGGTACGTGGTAATCTGCGAAAGACCTTGTTGCAAAATTGCCATATCTAGGATCTATTACGGATTCTTCTGTTAAAGCCATACCTATCCCCCATATATTACCTCCAATGATCTGTGAACGGGCCGTTTTTGGGTTCAATATTTTTCCTGCACCGGTAACTGCAAGGAAACGGGTGACCTTAACCATTCCTGTAGCTATATTTACTTTCACTTCTGCAAAGTTTGCATTAAAACTATGGATGGAATATTGATCAGTACCCGTTGGTGGTTTGGCATCAGCACGGCTTTGAAAATCGACAAACTGCTCTGAAATCATCATTTGACCTGCCGTAGGCCGTACAAAAAACTGCTTATCAGATTTCGTAATGAGTTCATTGGTTATCTTGATACAGGCATCATTTACTGCGTTGGCAAAGCTGGCGGCGCCAACGGAGCCCACGGATCCTGCAGCTGGAGGGTAATTCGAATCTCCAATATTAATTGAAATGTTTTCAATCGGTATTCCCAACCCATCCGCCGCAATCTGCGCCAGAATAGTATTGGTTCCTGTTCCCAGATCAGACGCGGCAAGTTCTACAGTTGCCATCACATTGCTTCCTGATCGTTTTAATTTGATCAGTGCGGAACTTTCGCGCTGCCTGGCAGGGTAGGTGCCACAAGCTACTCCATAACCAATCAGTGATTCGCCGTCTTTATTCTGCCCCGGTACAGGATTTCTTTTGTCCCAGCCAAATGCTTTGGCACCTTCTTTCAGACATTGGATAATTGTTCTGGATGACCAGGGTTTTCCATTCGACGGGTCTTTATCGGGCTCATTTTTTAAGCGCAATGCGATGGGATCCATGCCAAGTTTATGCGCTAATTCGTCCATCGCCGATTCCAATGCAAAACTTCCGGTTGATTTCCCTGGTCCACGAGTATAAGTAGGAAGGATCACATTCATCGGTACCACACGGTAGGTGATGAGTGAATTCGGTGATTCGTACATGATTTTGGTGCAGTCCCCGCAAGGTTCTATATATTCACTGTCTACCGCTGTATGGCTGGTAACCTCATGACTAATGGAAATTAATTTACCTTCTTTGGTAGCACCCAAACTTACTTTCTGCATGTTTCTTTGCCTTAAACCAACAGAATTAAACATCTGATGCCGTGTTAAGGCCAGCTTAACCGGGCGGCCGCTTACTTTCGCAGCTACTGCGGTAAGCACTAAATTGGCCCATTGTCCTCCTTTGGAGCCAAAACCTCCCCCGATAAATGGAGAAACGATCCTTACATTTTCTGGCTTTAGGTTTAGCGTTGCGGCAGCGGCGTTCTGGGCGCCGTTCACAATCTGCGATCCATTGTAAAGGATCAAATTTTCTCCTTCCCAAACGGCTACCGTTGAGTGCGGTTCCATAGGATGGTGATGTTCAATCGGGGTTTCGTAGGTTTCTTCGATCTGTACCGCTGCGCCTTGAAAGGCAGTTTTAGCATCTCCTCTCAGCAGGTCTGCCAGTTCCCTTCCCTTTGGCAAAACAGGGTTTTTCGCCAGCTTTTCAAAGTCTGTTTTGCCTTCACTTTTTTGGTAATCAACCTTGATCAGCTTCGCAGCAAATGTGGCTTGTTCAAAGGTTTCAGCCACCACCATTCCGATGTGCTGACCGTAAAAAGTAATTTCAGGTCCCTGTAACAGTGCTCCACCCCGGAGTCCGCCATTTACATTGAGTTTTGGTGAATTCTTATGGGTAATCACTGCCAGTACACCCTGTGCTTTTTCTGCGGCTGTGGTGTCTATCGCAGTAATCTGACCTGCGGCAATGGTACTTTTGAACAATACAGCATGGGCTATATTTTTTACTGGGTAGTCGGTAGCATAATTCGCCTTACCGGTTACTTTTAAGAGGCCATCAATTCGGGTTACTGCCTTGCCAATTACTTTGTTTTGCTCTTCCATGATTCGTTCAGCTGCTTAGCTCTTGGTTCCCTCGCCTTTTAAAGCAAGTTCCAAAGCATGTATGATGGTTCTTTTTCCTAATTCTATTTTAAATTTATTATGCGACAAAGGTTTTGCATCTGCCATTTCTGCTTCAGCCGCCATAGTGAAGTTTGCTGTGGAGGGTTTTTTTCCAATTAAGGCTTTGATCGATTTTTGCGCTTTCCAGGGTTTATGTGCCACGCCACCCATGGAAAGCGTTACATCCCTTATTATGTCGCCATCTAAAACCAGGCCTGCTGCAACGGAAACCAATGCAAAGGCATAGGAGTTACGGTCGCGGACTTTCAGGTATGCGGAATGCGTTGCAAATTTGTTTTTTGGCAGTTCAATACTGGTGATTAGTTCGCTAGGTTTCAGGCTGTTCTCCTTTTCAGGGTGGTTGCCAGGCAGCAAATGAAAATCATCCATCGGAATGGATCGGGATGTTCCATTCGCTTGCAGCACTTTTACAGTTGCATTTAATGAAGAAAGCGCCACCGCCATATCTGACGGATAAACAGCAACGCAGGATTCCGACCAGCCGAATATGGCATGCATCCTGTTGAATCCTTCCATGGCGGAGCAGCCTGATCCGGGTGTTCGTTTATTGCAAGGCATCGCCACATCATAAAAGTAGGAGCAACGGGTACGCTGCAACAGGTTTCCGGCATTTGTTGCCATATTCCGGATTTGTGCGGAAGCACCCGCCAAAATGGCCCTTGTTAAAACGGGGTAGTTCTTTCTTATTAGCGGATGGTTTGCAGCTGCTGTATTTTTACCCAAGCCGCCTATCGAAATTCCTCCTGCATTGTAGCCTGCCGACAGTTCACTGATTGCTGTAAGATTTAAACGTCCAAGATCAACAAGCTCATCTGGATATTCTACGTCTTCTTTCATCAGATCCAGCAGGTTGGTGCCTCCTCCAAGGAATTTAGCCTTCGGGTTTTTACTGAGATAGCTAATGGCTGAGGCGGGATTCGCTGCAGTTGTAAATTTAAATGGTCTCATAAATCCTGATGTTAAATGCTAACCTGCGAAAAGCCAGGTCTGTTCTATGTCTTTCCCTGTTTGGGCTTCTTTAATGGCGGCCACGATATTTGGATAGGCACCGCAACGACAGATATTACCAGACATTCGCTCTGCGATCTCATCATCAGAGAGCATGACTGGTTGTGCGTTTTGTCCTAAATCTTCAGTAAGATAACTTAACTGTCCTTCTTTAGCTTCTTTCATTAGGGCAACTGCAGAGCAGATTTGTCCGGGCGTGCAAAATCCACATTGAAAGCCATCATGTTTTAAAAAGGCAGTCTGCATGGGGTTCAGTTCATTGTTCTTTGCCAGTCCTTCAATGGTAATCACCGACTTCCCTTCACAGGTAGCGGCCAAAGTGAGACAGGAAAGTACTCTTTGTCCATCGACAATAACTGTACAAGCCCCGCATTGGCCGTGGTCGCAGCCTTTCTTTGATCCGGTAAGACCCAGTCTTTCTCTTAAAGTATCCAATAAACTAGTTCTGGAGTCGATCACAACCTTTCGGGCACTGGTGTTTACTTTAAGGTTGACAGAAATGGCATTTTCTATTGCTTCCGGATGGAGTTCAGGTATGTCTTCAAAATCTGCCGATCTGGCAAAAAGTTGTTCTGCAGCAAGCAGGTGACTGGCAAGTAATCCTGCCGCGGCAAGGCTCATCAGCTTCATGAAATGTCTTCGGTTCAAACCTGAATGCATGGCTTCATCCAGTTCTTCGGGCATCAGATCGCCAAAGAGTTTTATTTCGGCTTCTGTTAATTGAGTTTTGTTTTTGTTCATGCTTCAGTACATAATGAGTTGAGCATCAGTTATAATTTAACAGGACTGACTCAAGGATGGTTTGTAACAAATCGAAAATAATTCGCTAAACTCAGTGCTTTCCGCCTTCAGCTACCTTAAACAGGTGCAGCACTTGAGGGAAGAGTGCATCCATGCTTTCTTCTACGCCACGTTTTGAGCCGGGGAGGGTAAGTACCAGCGTTGTACCAATAAAACCAGCCAGGCCGCGGGAAAGCATGGCATAAGGCATGCGTTCCTGCCCGTATCTTCGTGCAGTTTCCATAATTCCGTCGATCTCGCGGTCTAAAAGTGGTGCAATGGCTTCAGGGGTAACATCCCTTGGTGACAGTCCTGTACCTCCGGTAAAGATCAGCAACTGGATGTTATCTTGACTAAGCTGCCTTGCTTTGTTCCTGATTTCCTCTGTTTCATCCGGAACAATTTCGTAGTTGATGGTGGTAATTCCAAGTTGTTCCAGCCGTGCAATGATCGCCTTGCCGGAACTGTCTTCTGATTTCTCCGCAAAAATGGAATCAGAGCAAACTACCACAGCCGCTTTAATTTCCGGGAAACGTTTGTTCTTTAGATCAGATTTGCCACCTGTTTTTGTCAATAAACGAATGTTTTCTATCTCTACACCTTTGTCGATTGGCTTGAGCATATCGTACATAGTCAGCGCCGTTACTGCCGCGCCGTGCATGGCCTCTACCTCGACTCCTGTTTTGTAAATAGTGTGTACCTCAACAGAAATAATAATCGTCAGGTCCTTAATCTCATAGGTGATCCCGGTATATTCTACTGGGAGGGGGTGACAATCTGGTATCACATCGCTGGTTTTTTTTACGCCAAGTAATCCTGCCGCGCGGGCAAATTCAAAAACATCACCTTTAGGTACTTTACGTTGGGCTACAGCTTCAATAGTTTCTGGTTTAGAGACCCTCAGGGTCGCTGTTGCGATGGCGGTTCTTAGGGTGTTGGATTTTCTTGTAATGTCGACCATATTATATATTTTCTTTCCACTGATGACTTTCATCTTCAAAGCATTCTTTGCCCCAAATAGGCAGCTCTGCTTTCAATCTTTCCACTATTTCTGCACAGGCGTCAATCGCTGGTTTCCTATGGGCAGAGGAAGTGAATACAAAAAGACAAATCTCTCCAGTCTTTATTTTTCCAAGGCTGTGGTGCACATGCATGCAAGTCAGCGGATATTTCTCAAAGATCGCTTCGCGAATTTCCTGCATTTTTTCCAAAGCAAGTTCTTCATAAGCGGTATAATCTATAGCAGAAACAAACTTTCCGTCTATCTCATCTTTTCGAACCTGTCCCATGAAAATGCTGTGTCCGCCAATTCCGGTTTTGCTGCTGTGTTTAGCAATACTTTCTGATATAAAAGTAGAATCAATTGCTCCTTGTACAAATATGTTTTTGATTTCTTTATCGCTCATGTTCCTGATCTATAAAATGTCCACTCCATTTAACTATTCCGCCATTTAAACTGTAGATATGCTTGCTGCTCCCATATTTTTCTTTCAGCCATTCGGCGGCAGCCACACTTCTAATGCCATGTTGGCAAATCAGCACAATGTTTTCCTCGACGACTTCCTGATTGAGGGATGCAGGGAATCCTGACATGGGTGCCTTTAAAAACACAGCCGGATCTAATACCGGAAACTCATGACTCTCCCTCACATCGATTAGTAAGGTCGATTCTCTTTTTCTAAGGGCGTCGAACTCCTCACCGTCAATATTAATGATTTTGTTGCCATAGATAGGTTTGCTCATTGCTAAAAATTTGGCTTCCGTTTCCGGTATGGTATAAGTGTCATCAGCATGGCTAATTCGAATTTCATAGAACTGATGGTTGAGTAGGTTATAGTTGAGTATCTTGTTGACGAGCGGAGTTCCGATACCTGTAATCAATTTGATGACTTCGGCAGCCTGCATGGTTCCGATTATTCCGGGTAACACCCCTAACACACCGTTTTCTGAACAGTTGAGCACTTCTCCTTCCTGAGGAGGTATTGGAAAAAGATCACGGTAATTAGTGGTATTATTTGCCTGATCTGCAACATTAAATACGGCTAACTGGCCTTCATATCCAGATACGGCAGCGAAAATCAATGGTTTTTTTAATAATGAACAGGCATCATTGATCAAGTACCTGGATTCAAAATTATCGGTTCCGTCCAGGATGTAATCGTAGGCTTTCAATAAGTCCAGAATTATATTTCGCTCCAATCTTAGGAGGTATGTTTTCACCTCTATCTCCGGATTTTGCTCCCTGAGTCTTTGAGCTGCCACTTCTACTTTGAATTTCCCAATATCTGCCGTAGTATATAAGATTTGACGGTGCAGGTTGCTTAATGATACTACATCATCATCTACGATGCCAATATGACCCAGACCGGCGGCGCTGAGGTATTGTAAGGCAGGGCAACCGAGGCCCCCGGCTCCTATAACAAGCACTCGTGCCAAGGCAAGCTTCTGCTGTGCAGCTTCTCCAAATCCCTTAAGGATTAATTGTCTGTGGTAACGCTCGCTATTCAATATTTATCCTCCGGAAAATGGTGGCATGATTGCAATAGTGCAGCGGTCTGAGAGTTCAGTGTTCTGATGCACAACAAACTTGTTCAATGCCAGTTTATACTTTATCCCTTTTAATTTTGGGTATTCCTTCTCCAGAAAGGTTTTCAAGCCTTCTGTATCTCTTACATCGTTTAACTCCAGCTTTCTAAGCTTAAGAAATTCGGCGATCTGCCCAAAACTAATGATTTCAATTTCCATGGTGCTAATTTACCTGTAAGATGCTGATCTTACTTAATCATTTTACAAATCTTCTTCCTCTGGCTTTAAGCATGGGTAAACAACAATTTATAAGCGGCTAGCGCCAATACACAGGCCAGTATGTTTTTTAATACAGTTTGCGGGAATTTCAATGCACCAAAATAGGCTCCGCAAATGCCGCCAAGGAAGGCTACGGCCACATAACCCAACATGTGGGCGTTGAAATCAAATCCTTTGATCAGTTGTCCTCCCAGCCCGGCAACCGAATTTACGAAAATAAAGGCAGCACTGATCGCTGCAGCCTGTTTTTGACCCGTCCATTTTAGCAACAGCAACACAGGGGAGAGGATGATCCCTCCGCCAATGCCAATCATGCCCGACAATAGGCCTATGATGCCGCCAACAAACAGCGAAAGAGGGATGTTAGACGGCTTAAAATCTTTCGGATCAGTATTGCTGAAAAATAAAAAACGGAAAACCGGGATCAGCAGCAGCACACCTAAAATCTTTTTGTAGACGGCACTTTCGATAGCCATCATACCGCCCACAAAAGAGAGTGGGATGGAAGCAAGAGCAAAAGGCCAAAAGATTTTCCATTTAAAGTGGCCTCCACGGTAAAATTGTATGAATGAAGTAGAAGATACAAACAAGTTGAGTAACAATGCAGTGGGTTTCATGACGGCAGGGGAGACTGCAAATATGGCCATTAAGGCCAGGTAACCGCTTGCACCACCATGGCCTACCGAGGCATATAGAAATGCGACGATGAATAACAGAAAATAGAATAGAATAAAGCTGTCTTCCATCTCGGTCAGTCTGGCAATAAAAGTACATTAATGATTGCACCGCTTTCGAAATTTTCATCTTTTTCCGAAAGTTGTATGAGACAATTTGCTTGGGCAAAAGAACTTAGGCGAAAGGATTCCTGCGCATTAAGTGGCGTAGCCATTCCGTCTTTGTATATTCCTTTTAAAAAGTGCGTGAGGCCCGCCGTTTTTGAGTAAGGATGTGTGAGTTTAGCATTGACTTCTTTTGGGCCAGTTTCCCGGGCCGATAGCATTTTCAACGCGGGCAAGACATAGTTGTAATAGCAACTTAGGACGGAAGAAGGATTGCCAGGTAGACCGAAGATTAGCTTATTCTTATGCTTGCCAAAATATAACGGTTTTCCGGGTTTTTGTTTCACTTTGTGGAAGATCTGAGTAACGCTACAGCGTTTGCTGGCTTCGATGACAAAGTCGTAATCGCCAACACTTACACCACCAGTCAGCAACACCACATCGCTTTGCTGTAACGTGGTCTTCAAAATATGTGTTAGTATTTCCAGATCGTCATCTGCCTCAACTACTACCAGATCTGTTATGCCATGATGACGTAAAGCTGCAGAAAGTGAGTAAGAATTGGATTCATAAACCTGACCAAAATGTAATTCCAATCCAGGTTTTTGAAGCTCTTTTCCGGTTACGATGATGGAAACCTTTGGCATAGGATAAACTTTAAGTTCCGCAATTCCAATTCCCGCTAAAAACCCGATAGCAGCAGGGCTAAGGTAGCTTCCTTTTTCCATGGCAAGAGCTCCTGATTTAATTTCCGCACCTTGATCCCTTACGTTTGTTCCCTGTTGTAATTTGGAATCATGTATGCTTAACTTACCGTTTGATAAAGTGATTTTTTCCTGCATCACTACGGTATCAGCACCATCGGGCAATGGGGCGCCTGTAAATATCCTGGCACACTCGCCACTAGTTATGTTAAGTGCATGTGGCGCTCCTGCCGCCATTTCTCCGATAACAACCAGTTGCTTATTTTTATCTGCATATTTTAAAGCATAACCGTCCATAGAAGATTGTGGGAAAGTCGGGATATCTATTTTCGCATAAACTTCTTGGGCAAGCGTATGTCCTGCCGCCTTTGAAATTGGTTTAAGTTCTGGAGTTAAAAAGGTGATGTTGCTAAAGATGAGTTCTTTCGCTTCATTAACGCTGATCATGTGGTTATCCTCCAATATTGATCATACTCCTATTGGCAATGGCGTCCACGTCCAACTGCTCGAAATGGACATTGAGTTGTCCGCCTAGTTCTTTCTTTTTGCTCCAAATAGAGGCCTGGATCAGTGGCAATATGTCTTCGTGATTTCTTAAAGGAGATAAGAGGTCGGTTTCTCCCGCTGAGAATAGGCAATTTTTTAATTTGCCATCTGCGGTAAGTCGCATGCGGTTACAGGTGCTGCAAAAAGGGGCGGTCATGGTACTGATTACAGAAAACGAGCCTTCATGACCAGGGATCATAAAATGTTTCGCGGTATCATGAGGTTCCGCTTTAACGGGTAGAACAGTATGTTTTTTTTCAATCAGGCTAAGGATCTCTTCCAGGGAAAAAAGTTTATTGCTTGTCCAGCGGTTTCCCCTGAAAGGCATGAACTCGATGAATTTTACTTGAATGGGATTGTGTTTTGTCCAGGCAATAAAATCAAGGATTTCATTGTCGTTTAAGTCTTTCATCACCACCATATTGATCTTTACAGAGATTTTATGCTGCAACAGCAATTCAATATTACTCTTGACCTGGTGAAAAACATCTCTACGGGTGATGTGCAAGAATTTTTCGGGTTGCAAGGTGTCCAGACTGATATTAATGGAATTGACATTTGCCGCGATCAACACTGGCAACATTTCATTGATCCGGGTGCCATTGGTAGTGATCACCAGTTCTACAGGTAATTTTCCAAGTGCAGCAATGATAGCAGGGGCGTCTTTACGAACCAATGGTTCCCCGCCAGTAAGCCGGATCTTTCTAACCCCTTGTGCAACAAAAATATTTGCTAATTCGATGATTTCGGCAGTCTGCATTAGTCGGGAAGCAGGGGTAAAGTCATGGTCCTCTTCAGGCATGCAGTAAAAACATCTAAAGTTACAGTTGTCTGTTAATGATATCCGCAGGTAATCGTGCACCCTTCCAAAAGAATCCTGTATCATGTGTTTTCCGGATTTAATAAATTTAAATAATCTGCCATGGTATCTATATCAACCTCACCGTTTTCGAAAATTACGGTTTCTAAATCAGAACTGTAAAGCTCCAGCAGTTTTTTTGCACCCTCATGACCTTTCAGGCTCAACAACAGATCGAAATATTTCTTATTGAACAAGACAGGGACACCTATTGTTTGTGCATAACTACTGGCGACAATGCCTTTGCCGGTTTGCTGTTGCGTTTTAATCAAATCTTTTAGTAATTCCGCTGTTACATAGGGCTGGTCAGATACAGTAACAATGGCATTTTCCAAATCCTTGTGTTGAGTTAACAGCTCGAGTAAGCCCATCGCAAGGCTTGACGACATGCCGCTCTGCCAGCGCTCGTTGACCACGCGAAACAGGCGATCATTTGTGGCTTCAACAGCTATTTCTGCATAGGCACCGAGCACAACAACTATAGCGCCATCGCTGGTCTCCAGTGATTCATCTGTCACATGCTTCAAGAGCGTTTTACCCTGGTAAGTTAACAGTTGCTTCGGTTTCCCTAGCCTGGATGAATTGCCTGCCGCTAAGATTATGATGCCATTAACCATAACCATCCAGATTAATGTTGTAGGTATGAATTGGTAATGTTTTTTCTTTTAAAAACCCTGTGGAGGCGCCACTGAAGACAGATTTGATTTCTGCAATGATGGAAATTGCAATCTCTTCCGCTGTCTCTGCCCCGATGTCCAAACCTATGGGACCATAAATACGACTTAGATTTTCATCGGTAGCCAGCTGAAGCTCTTCCAGCATCCGAATCAATTTTTTCTTTGGGCCTAGTGTCCCTATATAGCGTGCATTAGTTTGAAGCAAAAGGTTCAGCAATTCAAGGTCGTAATTGTAATTATGGGTCATCAGCACAAATGCGGTCTGGTGATTTAGTTTTACATTTGAAAGTACCTGCTCAGGTTTTAGAACCCGGATTTTATCTGCGGTTGGAAATCGTAGTGCAGTAGCATGGGTAGGTCTTCCGTCTATAATCGTCGTCTGCCAGCCCAATATATCTGCAATTTGCGCCAGTGGCTGTGCATCGTTTCCTGCGCCTGCAATGATCAGCGAGATTGGTGGATTTACCAGTTCCAAAAAGGCTTCTAGGGACTGTCCATCAACTGTGTAGGACTTAAATGTTGACCTTTTGCTGGTTAGTACCTCCTCAGCATCTGTGATTACCTCATGGGGTAATACTGCTGCGGAATTTTGGATGGATAAATTGCTCCCATAAAGCAGACTAGAACCTATTTGTTTCACAGAGGTAAGTGAGAATAAAGTAACCAGAACGGCGCTTTCTTGTCCTGCCTCCAGTAAAGCCAAAATATCGATCGGATTGCATTCAGCATCACTTTTTATCGGCTCAAAAAGAATACGAACAATACCATTGCAACCTAGCTGTACACCGAATTTTGCATCATCTTCATCAGTGGTATCATAGGTAACCAGCTTATTTTCCTGCTGATGTATGGCTGAAAGCGCTTTCCTTAAGGCATCGCCTTCCAGGCAACCACCGCTGATCGCACCGGTAAGCATACCGTCTTCCGTAATTAGCATCCTCGCTCCGGGTCGTCGGTAAGATGATCCCTCGACTTTCACAACCGTTGCCAGCGCAGCCTTTTGACCTGTTTTTATGGACAAGTCATATGCTTTTAAGATATCCTTTATTTCTTTCATCAGTTATCAACTCCAATCATTTTACCTGATTAAACAGACTTTAAATCAAAGATAACTGTCTAATGTTAATAAACTAACATAAGAAAGATTAGTGATTTACTTGGAAGGAATAAATTTAAACGCGTAGGAATTCATGCAGTACCGTTTGCCTGTCGGCTCCGGTCCGTCATCGAAGACATGTCCCAAATGAAGACCTGTGCTTGTTTCGACCACTTCGTCCCTAATCATCCCGTTTGAAGTGTCCCTAACTATTTTGATGGCTTTATTGTCAATAGCTTTGAAGAAGCTTGGCCATCCCGTTCCGGATTCGAACTTAGCATCTGAACTGAACAAAGGCTTATCCGTAGCTGCGCTCACATAAATTCCCTTTTTATGGTTATCCCAATATGGATTTTTGTAGGGTGCCTCGGTTCCCTTATTAACCATAATCTCATAGGCTTTTGCGGAAAGCACTTTCTTCCAATGCGCGTCTGGCTTAGCCCCCGGATACAGCTTGGTGTTTTCAGAGGAGCTGCTAGTTGTTATTTTCTGCTGCTTAGCAGAATTCGGATTCTGGCTACAAGCATTCAGTGCAAGCAGTAAAAGCGAGGCGGTCCAAAAATTTATCTTTTTCATATCATTTCAGTCATTAAAATCGGTTTAACTTTACCGTGTTGGATTAAATACTTTACATACGTAATAACGGAAGTTAAAAATGTATTTTTATGTAATTATTCCAATATGTTTACGGTCAAGGAAGCAAAAACATGGAGGATTGTGGCTGCATCTAAAACAGTGCTTTATGAAAGTGATCAAAGAAAAACATTCGTTAGCCATGCGCTGGACACACTGGGTCAATTTCCCCGTGCTTGCCGTTATGATCTGGAGTGGTCTTTTCATTTATTGGGCTAATGATTCTTATGGGATCACCATATTTGGAACTACAATTTTTCAGTTTTTCCCAGAATGGTTTTATAAGTACTTTCACCTGAAGCAGCGACTAGCAGAAGGCATGGCCTTCCATTTCTTTTTTATGTGGTTGTTTTTTATCAATGGGCTCCTATATGTTATTTACACGATAGTTTCTGGTTCCTGGCGCGAACTGGTACCTAAGAGGAATTCTTTTCGGGAAGCTTGGCAGGTATTGTTGCATGACCTGCATATCCGTAAAGCTGTTCCGCCGCAAAAGAAATACAATGCCGCGCAGCGTATTGCTTATACAGCCATCATAATCATGGGTTTTGGCTCCGTATTTACAGGCCTTGCTATTTATAAGCCTGTTCAATTTTACTGGATTTGCTGGCTGTGTGGCGGGTACCATGTTGCACGTATCCTGCATTTTGCGCTGACCATAGGTTATGTGCTATTTTTTATGATTCATGTGGTGCAGGTGATCCTTGCAGGATGGAACAATTTTAGGTCGGTGGTTTCAGGATTTGAGGTTACGGATTGCCAGGTGAAGGATTTAGTTAAACCCAAAGAAAATGAAGAACCTGTTTAATAAAAGGATCGCGAAACCGCTGACGGTAGAGCAACAGATCAAAAGAAGGACATTTATTTCGTTCGGGAAATTTTTCGCCTTGAGTGCTGGTGCATTTGCTGGCTGGAAATGGCTGTACAATTCGCCAAAAGAAGTAGCCGGGGTTACCGGAAATGTGCGCGTACCGTTGAGGAGAGCACTCAATAAGAGTGAGTTGTTTTTTCGTAATTTCTTTAGCAACAGCCACTTGGTGAGGACCTATCCCAAATCAAGGGCAGCGATTGATGTGCGTGTCAATAGCATGATTGGCATTGATGATGAAAATTTTAAATCTGACAAATGGTTCCTGAACATAAAAAGCACAGATGGCAGTTTATTAAAAGTAAGCATTGACGAGATCAGATCCCTCCCGAAAACGGAGATCGTATTCGATTTTAAGTGTGTGGAAGGTTGGGACCAGATCCAGCACTGGGCGGGCCTGAAGTTAATCGATTTTTTAGATCATTACCACTTAGAAGATTGTGTCAAAAAGAAATATATTGGTTTGGAAACCCCCAACGGGAAATATTATGTGGGTCTGGAAATGGAAAGTGCTGTTCATCCTCAGACGATACTGGCTTATGAAATGAACGGCAAGCCGCTATCGATTAAACATGGCGCACCTTTAAGGCTGATCATTCCAGTAAAATATGGAATTAAGAACTTAAAAAGGATAGGAACGATGTCGTTCAGCGATATAAGGCCAAGGGACTATTGGGCTGAACGAGGATATGATTACTACTCGGGTTTGTGATCTTGAATTGTAAGTAGGAGCACGCTACGAGCATTTACCTTAGCAGAAGCAATGTTTCACGATTACATTTAGAAGGCTGGATCGCTACATTTCTAGTCAAATCACGACTAATACTTGACTTTAAAATAAAGCGCTTAACTTGAAGCCCATGATTAGTGAAGACTTATTGATTCAATTTGGCGCAAAGATTGTAAACTTCGACAAGGGCGAAATTATCTTTAAAGAAGGGGACACTTCAAGATATTACTATCAGATAGCTAATGGGGCCATCAAAATGAATAATTTCAACGATGAAGGAAAGGAGTTTATTCAAGGCCTTTTTTCGGATGGTGATAGTTTTGGCGAACCTCCGCTTTTTATTACGGATAATTATCCTGCAAATGCGGTTGCATTTTTACCCTCTAAGGTTTTTCTTTTGCCGAAGGTAAGCTTTATGCGGTTGTTAATTGAGAACCCAGCTGTTCATTTGCAAGTAACCACGAATCTTGCAAAAAGACTTTATTTTAAATCTATCATGGCCTCAGAAATCTCCTCTCAGGAGCCTGAACATCGTGTGCTTAAGCTCATCGATTATTTTAAAATAAAAATTGATAAATCAGTTCCAGACCAACAATATAAAGTTGAAATAACCCGGCAACAAATTGCTGATCTTACTGGATTGAGGGTGGAAACCGTTATCCGTTCTATCAAATCCTTAGAAAAGAAGGGTGAGTTAACAATCATCAATAGAAAGGTATTTCGCTAAAAGACCATCTCGATGATTTGAAGTCCTTTATGATTTCACTCATAAAAGTCGAGTTGGCAAAACAATAACTTTGACTTCATTATTAAGATAGACATTTTCGATAAAATAGAAAGTCTTATGAAAGCGGAAAATACAAAACCCATCACAGCGCAAACGCGGATAAAGGAATTGCTTGATATAGATCAGGTAGGTGTGATAGCTGCCTTAGTTAAGCTGAATAGTAATTTTTCTAAATTAAAAAATCCAATTTTACGGAACCTTCTGGCACGAAGGGTAACCATTTCCGATGCCTGCAAAATTGCCCGCTGTGATGTGACTTCCTTTTTGGATACCATGGAACAAATAGGTTTCGTTATTGATAGGAAAATATCTGAAAAATACTCCTCGCCAGTAATTGGTATTGACTTTAGTAGACAAGCAGTAGTATATGAGCTTGATGTGAGACCGTCTCTCGATAAGAATGAAGATCCTTTAAAAGAAATTTTAAAAATTGCAGGTAAACTTGGAAAGGGGGAAAGATTAAAAATCATAAATTCTTTTGAACCCAGCCCACTTATCAGCTTGCTGGGAGAGAAAGGCTTTTTGTGTCATACTGATGTTATTGATTCGAAAATGTTCTTAACCTGGTTTGAAAAGAAAGACGATGATTTGTATTCTGATGATTTATTAGTCGAGGAACCTGGGCAAGATGATAAGGTGCTTTTTGATGAAATCTTATCCCATTTTGTTTCTGAAAAAATAACATACATTGATGTTCGTAACCTGGAAATGCCAAAGCCTATGGTGCAAATTATGGAGCGCATTGAGAAAATGGCAAAGGATGAGCTATTATATGTTTACCATAAAAAGGTTCCTGTCTTCTTGTTGCCTGAACTGAACAAAAGAGGGCTAGCATATATAATTCACCAATACTCGGCGTCTAGATCGGACGTATTAATTTACGGTAATGAACTCAAGCAAACACCAGCGTAGTCTTTATAAAATCGTTATTGCCCATTATTCTATTGGAGCTGTATTCTTTCTGATTCTATCAATTATGTTTTTCTTCTCTATAGAAGTAATGTCAGGTCATTATTTCCAACCTATGCTATTGGCACTAACACACACTGCAGCTCTGGGCTGGGGTACAATGGTTATTTTTGGTGCACTGAACCAATTGCTACCGGTCATTTTGGAAAAGGAGCTGTTCAGCATACGAATGGGCTGGTGGAGCTTGTTGTTTCTTGTGCCCGGTATAATTCTATTGGTCTATTCCTTCTGGGTATTTGAGCCAGGACTTTACATGCAAATCGGAAGTGTTTTAATTTTGATTGGGGTATTCCTTTTTGTGTTGAACGTTCTATTTACCATTACAAAGGGCAAACAAGCTTCATCCGTTTTTGCGGAGTTTATTCTAACATCTTGCCTATGGTTATTTTTAACGATTTCCCTTGGTGTCTTGATGGTATTTAATTTTCAATATTCTTTTTTACCAAAGGAACACCTCCAGTTTTTAAGACTGCATGCTCAAATGGGGATCTCCGGCTGGTTTTTATTATTAATCATTGGAGTGAGTGCTAAACTTATCCCAATGTTTTTGCTCTCTAGCTATCAGAAAGCTAATCTCTTAACTGTTTCATATTATTTAATTAATGGAGCTTTAATTACATTTCTCATTGATGGGTATCTTCATGGCCTCAATTTCAATACTTATTTCATTTTAGGGCTTGGAACTAGTGGAATAGGATTTTACTTTGCTTTTCTATATCAATGCATTATTTCCAGAATACGTAAAGGAATTGATATGCCGATGGTTCAGAGCTTGTCCTCTTTTATACTGCTCGGCATAGGGATATTGGTTCTTCCAGTAATTCTTTATTATCATATACAGAATGATGCGTATGCGGTACAGTTATCTATTCTTTATGGAACTTTCATTTTTATGGGTTGGGTCAGTACATTGATTCTGGGTCAGACTTTTAAAACCCTTCCGTACATTATTTGGGTAAAACATTATGAACAGCTAACGGGAAAATTCAAAATCCCTTTGCCGGCAGACTTGATTAATAATAGATTGTTATCTGTACAGCTTATTGCCTTTTTTATTTTTCTTGTTTCTTTCCTGGTTGGGTTCTTATTAAGAATTTCGGCGCTAAAGTATCTTGGTGCTGTCAGCCTAATTATGTGTTCAACGAGTTACTGCCTGCACGTATTTTTATTACTTATTCACAAAACTAGAACTGAAAAGTATGATCGCATTTGATATTTCAAATTCTTCTGATGGGATAAAGGACAAGCTCATTACCTGTTTAAAAACGGTAATAGACCCCGAACTATTTATAAATATTGTTGATTTAGGGTTGGTTTATGCAGTGAAATTTGATGGTAAAAAAATGTTGATTTCTGTAGAAATGACCCTTTCTTCCAAATTTTGTCCGATGGGAGACAGTATCATAATAGCCACAAAAAACAGCTTAGAGCGCGATTTCAATAACTTCAAAGCTGAAGTAAATGTGGTATGGGAACCAGAATGGAATTATAAATTCATTTCTCCTGAAGGACTAAAAATACTTGGTGAGTAAGGTTTTCTTACATACAAATATGAATGATATGATTGAAATCATAAACGATATTTTTCAGAGCTGGTAGATTTGCTACTGATTATTTTATCTAAATATATGTATTATGGAAACCATTAATATTCTAAATGTAACCGCTCTAGAACCGCGTTTAAAACACCCCAGAATTTTTGAATTATTTGATAGCCTGGCACCCGGTGCGGCTTTCATCATTGACAATGATCACGATCCAAAACCGTTGTACTATCAGTTGTTAGCTGAGCGAGGACAGGTGTTCTCCTGGGAATATTATGAAAATGGACCAGAGTTATGGAAAGTTAAAATTTCAAAAACGATCGGGGATACTCAAACAGAAACCATCGGAGAGATTGTTAACAAGGATTATAGAAAGGCACAGGTGTTTAAGCGCTATGGTATTGATTTCTGTTGCGGTGGTAAAAAGACCATTGCTGAGGTTTGTAAGACAAAGGGGATTGATGTCACAAAGCTTGAGAAGGATCTCTCAGTATTGTCGGATGAGGTCTATTCTAGTGAAAATGATTACTTGAAATGGGATACAAACTTTCTTGTCGACTACATCATAAATACCCATCACCGTTATGTTAAAGACAATACGGTTTTTATCAAAGAGTTGGCAAACAAAGTAGCTAAAGTTCATGGTGCGCAACATCCGGAGGCGATTGAAATAGCTTCCATCTTTTCAGAAGTTGCTGACGATCTGCTACTTCATTTAGAGAAGGAAGAGAAGATTCTTTTTCCATTTATTAAAGAACTGATACGTGTTGAAGCTGATGGATCGGTATTGCCTGAGAGTTTGCTCGGAAACGTTACTAATCCCATTCAGATGATGGAGGCGGAACATGAGCAAGTTGGAGAAGCACTGCAAATGATAAGAGACATTACACAGAATTTTGCCTTACCTGCGGATGCTTGTAATTCTTACATGATCCTTTATAAAAAGCTTGATGAGTACGAAAATGATCTACATAGACATGTACATCTTGAAAACAATGTGTTGTTTCCAAAGGCCATCGATCTACAAGCAAAGCTAAACTAAGTATTCAGCACAATAAATTTAAAAAGCCTACTATGGAAGTATCTACAGTAGGTTTTTTTTAACCGGTTTTTCGGTTCTTATATTGAAGGCAATTTGTCCGAGCCCTACACAGATCATTATGGCTATTAAAAAGAGAATGATGTTGCTATGCGAAAGTAGATTCACTCCTGTCATTTCTAGTCCCTGAATCATTAAAATGAGTTCCTGCAATAGGACGCCGGATATAAAAAGCTTTGCCCCTGTGAGATTTAATTTCTGCTGATCGGGCATTATCTGATTGAAGAAGCCGACTATAAAAAATGAGATGACGCCTAAAAAGCAAAGGTGTAAATAAGCAATTACAATTGGTCTGAACCCAAATGCGAGACTACTTAAATATGGTATTGTTGAAAGCCCCTGCAGAATAATTTTAAGCACAAAACAACTGAGTGCTAGCAGCCATAAATATTGAGTTGTTTTAGAAAAAGTGTAAAGGCCACTGTTTTTCATAAACTTAAAAATACTAATCAGATAAAGAATTGCAGCTAGTTGAAGCACTCCGGAAATGGTGCCGATCCAATATAAATAAGTTGGTACTCGTAGCCAAAGTATTGATAATAAGTAGGTTGGGATAACAGTGATGATCAAGATTAAAAAAAGCTTTTTGTTTATTTTTTGGAGTGTCGGACTGTAGTTTGTTTTTACGGAACACAGTAGGCCTAGACAGGTAAAGACAAACCATCCGTTGTACTGGAAATGCAAAAAAAAGTAAATGGCAGCAAAAAAATAATCCTGAACTTTGATATGCGTTGCCATTAAATAAGCCAGTGTAAATGCGCCGATCGAGGAAACAGCCCACAATATAAGTGCGGTTTTAAACCAGACTCTGGCATAAGATCTATCATTTACTTTTTTGAGGTCCTGCCAATACTGGTAGATAAAGAAGTAAGAAACAAAGATTGAAAGTGTCGAAAATGTTATAGATAGAAACGCATACCCCTGTACCATAAAAGTAAATAACATCGCATACGCGGTAACCATATTGGCAATCAATGTTACCCGATACCGCTTAAAGTTGACGCTGATATTTTGCCTCGAAAGATAGTCTACCATTAGGCTCATAAGCGCGATTGTTACCCATCCTACAAATGCAAAATGAGAGTGGCCGTGTAAGAGGAATTTCTGATCGATTAATGGTAAAGGGAAGTTTATTTTATACCGTAATATCACACCCACTAAGGCTAAGACTACAAAGTTGATCAATGCAATCTTTACCCATTTTAGGGTTTCGAATTGTTGTGTTTCCATATTAATTTTGCTATGATTTTTATCATTTAAAAGATGTAAGTACAATAAAAATGTTCAGAAAAAGTGTGACGAACATCATTTTTTAAGGCCCTTCAAGTCATTCTTTGTCCGTTCTAATCAACGTAAAATTGTATCATAAATTAAACCAATATCTTATGAAAAAGATTTGTACAATCTGCTTATTGGCCCTGTTTATTATTGCTTGTGGTGGAAACAGCAATGATAACCCGGCTACAAACACGAGTGATCCCGCGGCTACGTCTGAGGGAGATAAAAAAACTAGTGACTATGACCCGAATCGTGGTGAGGGTAAGTTCAGCGACGTGAAGTTGGATGAGAAACTGGATGCAGCAATGGCTGCCAGGGGTGAGAAAATCGCTGATTTAAAATGTACCTCTTGTCACAAACTAACCGATGAAAAGTTAGTTGGTCCGGGCTGGTCTGGAGTAACTGGTCGCCATAAAGCCGAATGGATTATGAATTTCATGACCAATACAGATGCAATGATTGACAAAGATCCTAAAGTTCAGGCTATGCTTGAGATTTGTATGGTTCGTATGCCTAATCAAAGCTTAAGCGATGGGGATGCCAGGGATATTCTGGAATTCTTGCGAAAAAATGATGGCGTTAAATAATTTGATAAATAGATATTAATTATATTTTTATGAATAAGATTTTGTTTTCGATATGTGGCTGTTCAGCAATGTTGGTTATGCTGAATTTATCAGCCTGTAAACCTAAAAACGCAGGGGATGCTACTGGCAGCGATGTTGCAGGACGTGTTTATGTACCACCTGGAAAATATGACGAATTGTACAATTTTGTTTCCGGGGGTTTTAGTGGTCAAGTAAGTGTTTACGGAGTACCATCTGGACGTCTTTTAAGGGTTATACCGGTATTTTCAGTAGATCCTGAAAAAGGCTGGGGTTTTAGTGAAGAAACAAAACCTATGTTAAATACTTCTCACGGAGAGATCCCATGGGGAGATCAGCATCACCTTGACCTTTCACAAACGAACGGGGAAATCGACGGTCGCTGGTTATTTGCAAATGAAAATAATACCCCTCGCGTTGCACGGATTGATTTGAAAACATTCAGAACAGCAGAGATCATAGAAATTCCAAACAGTGCAGGTAACCATTCCTCCCCATTTATCACGGAAAATACGGAGTATGTAGTAGCCGGGACACGTTTTAGCGTGCCAATGGATTATGAAAATGGAGATGTTCCGATCTCTTCTTATAAGAAGAGTTTTAAAGGGACCATCACCTTTATTAGTGTTGCACCGAAAGAGGGGGAGATGAAAGTGGCCTTTCAATTGCTATTGCCAGGTATGAACTTCGATTTGAGTCATAGCGGAAAAGGCCCAAGTAGTGGCTGGTTTTTCTTTAGCTGTTATAATTCTGAGCAAGCGCATACCTTGTTAGAGGTTAATGCGTCCAAAAGAGATAAGGATTATATCCTTGCTGTAAACTGGAAAAAGGCAGAAGAGTATGTTAAACAGGGCAAGGGAAAAAAGATTAAAGCGAACTACGCACACAATAAATACAACGAATCTACTCATACTGCTACTTCTACTATGGAGAACGAAGTTACCATGATCGATGTGAAGGATTTCCCAGATCTTGTGTATATGATACCTTGTCCTAAATCACCTCACGGTACCGATGTAGATCCAAGTGGAGAGTATATTGTAGGTAGTGGTAAATTGGCGGCTTTAATCCCCGTTTTTTCTTTCAGCAAGATTCAAAAAGCCATTGCGAACAAAATTTTTGATGGAAGCTATGGTGGAATACCGGTAATAAAATATGAAGCAGCATTATACGGAGAAGTAAAAAAACCAGGTTTAGGACCGCTGCATACAGAGTTCGATGGTAAGGGTAATGCTTATACTACATTTTTTATCTCTTCAGAGATTGTAAAATGGAGCCTGAAAGATCTTAAAATATTAGATAGACACCCTACTTATTATTCTCCAGGGCATTTAAGTATTCCTGGTGGAGATACAAGAAAACCATATGGTAAATATTTGATAGCCTATAATAAAATTACTAAGGATAGATTTTTGCCAACCGGACCAGAGTTGTCTCAAAGCGCTCAGCTGTTTGATATCAGTGGTGATAAAATGAAGTTATTGCTAGATTACCCAACAATTGGAGAACCGCATTACGCACAGATGGTGCCTGCAGAATTGATTTCTAAAAATTCACAGAAGATCTTTAAATTGGAAGAAAACAAACATCCATATGTTACTATGGGTGAGAAGAAAGTGAATGTAGTTAGAGAAGGAAATAAAGTGCATGTCTATATGACTGCTATGCGCTCCCATTTTTCTCCGGATAACATCGAAGGAGTACGCGTTGGAGATGAAGTTTATTTTCATCTTACCAATCTTGAACAGGACTGGGACGTACCTCACGGATTTGGTGTGAAAGGGAATAAAAACGCTGAACTGCTGGTTATGCCTGGTGAGACAAGTACACTTAAATGGGTTCCAGCTAAAGCGGGAATTTATCCTATATACTGCACAGATTTCTGCAGTGCCCTACATCAGGAAATGCAGGGATATGTACGGGTGTCTGTAAGAGGTTCTAAAGTTCCGATTTCCTTTAGTTTGGGTAAAAACTCAGAAGCGACAGACGATATATTAACCAAATAGATTAATTAGGCAGATCCGATACAGGGTTTGTCTAATTTTTTTTATCTCTAAAATTATGAAAGCCCAAAAGTTAACAAGTTTGACAAAGGTCATGGTCGGTATTTGCGGACTTGCCCTATTGGTCGTTCTATTAGTGCCCTTGTGGCAGATTGAACTTTCCGCACCACAGTATCCGGAAGGCTTGGTGCTCAAAATGTATCCTCATAAGCTGGCTGGGAATGTTGATATTATCAATGGATTAAACCATTATATTGGAATGAAAACCCTACATACAGAAGATTTTTTAGAGTTTACCGTTTTGCCCTACATTATCGTGTTTTTTGCTGTTGCAAGTTTTGCTGTTGCATTATTTTTAAAGACATATAAATGGCTATTGTCGCTTTTCTTACTTTTTGTAATTTTTGGTATTATTGCCATGGCTGATTTTTGGCAGTGGGAATACAAATATGGACATGAGTTAGATCCAAATGCCGCCATCAATGTTCCGGGCATGAGTTATCAACCGCCACTTATTGGCTACAAACAGCTTTTAAATTTTGGAGCGTATTCTGTTCCTGATATTGGAGGATGGATATTTATTACTGTTGGAGCATTGCTATTAGCTGCCGTTATTTTTCAATATAAGGTTAATAAGAAAAGAGAAAAATCTGTGAATGGGCGAAATATCTTAGCTACGAGCGCGCTGTTAGTCACTTTTTCCCTTGCGTCCTGTACTATTGCGCCTCAACCCATAAGGGTTGGCAAGGACGCTTGTAGTTTTTGCAAAATGGGTGTGGCCGACAAGCGCTTTGGTGCGGAGATTATCACAAAAAAAGGGAAGATATATAAGTTTGACGATTTACATTGTCTCAATGAATTCAAAAAAACTGGGGCAGTAAAAAAGAAAGCTATCCAAGCTACTTATGTTGTTGATTTTGAAGAGCCAAATGGTTTTATAGAACTGAAAAAAGCTTTTTTTTTCAAGAATAATTTACTCAGATCTCCAATGGGTAGCAATGTATCCGCATTTAACAGTGAGCGGGCATTGAAAGCTCATTCAAAAGTGTTTGATGGGGAAATGCGACAATTAAATACTTTAGTTTTAGACAAATGAGGATTCTGTTTTTTTCCTTGCTTGGTGTATTGTCGGTTGTTTTCCACGTAAGTGGCAAAGTAATTCCCGTAGGTAAGTCAAAGCAATTTACTTCGATACAAAAGGCTATTGACTTTTCTAGGAATGGTGATACGATAATGGTTTTTCCGGGATTATACAAGGAAGGAAATATCATTATACAAAAATCAATCACTTTATTAGGACGTGGTTACCCCGTATTGGATGGCGAAAATAAGTATGCAATTATATCTATTAAGGCGAAGAACGCTGTGGTTAAGGGATTAAAGTTGCAACATACAGGTCGTTCGGAAATTAGGGATCTTGGCGCTATCATGGTTTATGACAGTGATGGAATATCCGTTATAAGCAACATACTTGACGATACTAATTTTGGGGTGTATGTTCAAAATAGTAAAAAGTGTACCATTAAAGGAAACTCGATTACCGCCTATGGAAAAGACGAGGTACAGAGCGGAAACGGTATTCATTGCTGGCATTCTGATAGTCTTACAATCATTGATAATAAGATCAAAGGTCATCGGGATGGATTATATTTCGAATTTGTCAAAAATTCGCTGATCGAGAAAAACATTAGCACCTTGAATGTACGTTATGGCATCCACTTTATGTTTTCTAATCAAAATACTTACATCGCCAATGTTTTTGAACGAAATGGATCAGGGGTGGCAGTAATGTATAGTAAGAAGATTCATATGTACAAGAATCATTTTTTAAACAATTGGGGCGATGCTGCCTATGGGATTTTATTAAAAGATATTACAGATAGCGACATTTCAGGTAATTTTTTTACTGAGAATACGGTGGGTCTCCACATGGAGGGATGCAGTCGGATAAAGTTGTCAAGGAATACTTTCAATAACAATGGTTGGGCAGTTAAAATCCAAGCCAGCTGTGATAACAATGATTTCACGAAAAATAACTTTACAGGTAACACCTTTGATATTGGCACGAATGGCTCCTTGGTACTCAATACATTTAACGGCAACTATTGGGATAAGTATGAAGGATATGACCTACAACGGGACAACATCGGAGATATCTCATATCATCCGGTGAGTATGTATTCCATGATTATAGATAGTAACCCTGCAGCTTTGATGCTTTTCAGAAGCCTCATTGTCACCCTACTGGATAAAACTGAGAAAATATTGCCTGGTGTAACACCCGAAAACCTGAAAGATAACAAACCGGTAATGAAAAAACTCCCCTTATGATTACAGTTACAAACCTGACTAAAAGATTCTCTAAGTTAATAGCGCTGAATAACATAAGTCTGTCTTTTCCGAAAGGAGAATGCGTTGCCCTGCTAGGTCCAAACGGTTGTGGAAAGACGACATTGATAAAATCTATTCTGGGAATGGTATTGCCTGATAGTGGTAGAATAGAATTTAATAATCAATCGATATCGGGCAAGTGGCTATACAGAAATCAAATAGGGTACATGCCACAAATAGGTAGGTATCCCGAAAATATGACGATCTCAAATGTTTTTGATATGATGAAGGATATGAGAAAGGATAATATGGATATTTTAGATGAAGAGCTCATCGAGCAGTTTGGACTCAATAAGCTGATGAATAAAAGAATGCATACTTTGTCTGGAGGCACCCGTCAGAAGGTTAGTGCAGCATTGGCTTTCCTTTTCAATCCTGACGTACTCATTTTGGATGAGCCGACAGCCGGTCTGGACCCAGTTTCCTCGGAAAGCTTGAAAGACAAAATAATTAAAGAGAAAAGGAATGGTAAGCTGATCCTGATTACTTCACATGTACTGAGTGAACTTGATGATCTGGTAACTGAGGTTTTCTATATCCAGGAAGGTAAACTCGCTTTTCACAAAAAGCTGATAGACTTAAAAACCGAAACCGGGGAGTTAAAGCTCTCGAAAGCCGTAGCAAAAATTATCCTTTCCCAATAACGACATACCGATGAATAAAATATTAAAATATGTTATTGTAGATATTGTACGGAATAAGATCGTACTCATTTACACCTTCTTATTACTATTGATTTCCCTGAGTGTTTTTAATCTGGAGAGTAGTGCAGCGAAAGGGTTGTTGAGTTTATTGAACATTATCCTGATCCTGATACCATTGATTTGCATCATCTTCTCGACTATTTACATATACAATAGCGCTGAGTTTATAGAACTTTTGGTCAGCCAGCCCTTAAAAAGGAAATCCATATGGATCAGCTTATTCGGTGGTCTTACTTCTTCCCTATGCCTGGCATTCTTTGTCGGGGCTGGTATTCCTATCTTAATATACCATGCCGATTCAACTGGAATAATGATGATTGCGACAGGCTTGTGTCTGACCATTGTATTCGTCAGCATAGCCATGCTTGCCGCGGGGATGACGAGAGATAAAGCAAAAGGAATTGGGCTTTCCATTTTCCTATGGCTTTTCTTCTCTCTGATTTTTGATGCATTGGTGTTGTTTTTTCTCTTTCAGTTCCAGGATTATCCGCTGGAACGAGTAATGGTGTTTCTTAGTTTTCTTAACCCAATAGACCTAAGTAGAATACAGATTTTACTTCAAATGGATATTTCTGCCCTTATGGGTTACACGGGGGCTATCTTTAGGGAATTTTTTGGAAATGGTTTTGGGATAACGTTTTCCTTCGTGGGGCTACTGCTGTGGGCTGTAATTTCGTTGCTGTTTTCATTAAGAAGGTTTAATAAACAAGATTTGTAATGTATTCGAGTTAACTTATAGTATAGTTTTAATACTGATTACTTATTAAAATAGCTAGGATCTTATTCGTTTTAATGCCAATGGCTATGTGAAAACTTGGCGATCGTCCTTAAATCACAAAGTAGCCTTCTTAATTAAAAGATGTTTTTGTCTTTTAATTTAAATTAATTTTTAATTTTGCTAACGATATGGGGATATTTTCTAAAACATGTGAGTATGCAATTCGCGCAGTGTTCTTCATTGCGCACCGTACTGCGAAAGGGGGGAGAGTGGGAATTAAAGAGATTGCATCAGGAATTAGTTCACCTGAACATTTCCTTGCCAAAATACTTCAGGATCTTAGTCGAAAAAATATTATTAGATCCATAAAGGGCCCGAATGGTGGCTTCTATATAGATGATGCAACTTTAAAAAGAAGATTATCTGAGGTAGTGGAAGCGGTGGACGGAAATAGTCTTTTCACTGGCTGCGGACTGGGACTTGACTATTGTTCAGAAATTAATCCATGTCCTTTACACAATGAGTTTAAAGGAATTAGAGCTCGTATTTATGAGATGTTGCAGCGCACAACTATCGAAGCATTCAATGAAGACTTAAACCTGGGAATTACCAGCCTAAAAAAGTAAAAAAATCTACAACTAAAAAGATAAGAAGGTGTTAATATGTTATCATGACAGATGAACAAAAACAGTGGATTACCTCAACCGTTCCGTTTTTAAAGGAACATGGAGTTTTATTGACTAAACATTTCTATCAGGACATGTTTGAGCATAATCCAGAGTTAAAAAATATAAACCAATATGTGTTTTATAATCTGCCAACTACGTCTGAAAGACAAGAAGGTATATTAGAAGGATTTCTGGATATCAATAAAATTGCTAGTTTACCGCAGTTTCCTGGGACACGATATTATGTTTGTGGGCCATCAGCTTTCATTCAAAAGCAATTCCAAGACTTATTAGCAAAGGGAATTGAGAAAAGGTTTATTCACTTCGAAGAATTTGGTCCTGGTTTGTTGCAATTGAATTAATTAAGAATGAAGGCGACGAGATCAGACAGAATTTTTATTTTAATAGAAGAAAAAAAATAATATATGGTTAAGGATTATTTATTAATTGCACCTGGCTTAATTGAAGCCTCAGCACCATTGGAATTGAAATCGATATTACTTTGCACATCATTTTTCGTTATGCTAATTGTCTTCTTTTCGGCCATTTTTCTTTACAAGAGGATTAGACACATGCAGGAGCTTTCTCGAAAGTCAGGGTTGAAGGATAAGGACGTTCTTTTGAGCGAATATATCAGTGCGCTGAGCAGTAGACAGATTGATGATCTTTTGCGTTATGTTACAAAAAAGAAAGAAGGCACTAGCGAAATGAATAGATCGCACCTTTTAGGCTTGAGCGGATTTATTTTCTTGACGTTAAGTAGCAATGATGGATTTTCGCAGGGTACTAATAATAGTCAGAGTATTTGGACTGAGGGTGGGGTTATAATTACGTTGGTTCTGATCTTAATTCCATTGTTCGTTGGGATTTGGCTTATGATTACTAAAGTGAATAATCTTTTTCGTAAATATCAAAGTGGACAAACGTCAAGTGAAGCTAATGAGTTTATCGAGTTAATTGATAGTGGGAATCATGACGATTTAAAAAAGGCATTAAACGATCGAAAAAAAGCACTTGATTATACTTTAACTCACGTTGAATTATCAGGTGCTTTGAAAGCTCAGGATGGTAAGGGTTTGTTACAGCAAGTAGATATTGAAGCTGGGTTGCCTGTAGTGGCGATAAAAAAAAGAGCGGTTAAAAGGCCACCCATTGATCCAAAGTTAGCCAAGCTTATTTTGTGGTTCATAGCTACTGCTACTTTCTGGTTGGTTTTTGGAACCACAGTTGGTGAGTACCTCGGGATAAAATTTGTTGCCCCGGATGTAGACCATTTGAGTTGGCTTAGTTTCGGACGCTTGAGGCCTGTACATACCAATGCTGTATTTTGGGGATGGGCATCATTGGGTATGTTGGGGTTAGGTTATTATGTGGTACCTCGTGTAAGTAATGCTCCACTGAAAAGTATAAAAATTGGTTGGTACACGCTTTACCTAATTAATGCGACCGTCATATTAGGGACAATATCTTTGATGGCTGGAATTAATAATGGTGGTGGAGAATACCGTGAATACATCTGGCCAATAATGCTTCTTTTTGGAGTTGGTCTATTGCTCACGCTGATTAATTTTCTCCAGACCATTGCACAAAGAACTACAAAAGAGATTTATATTTCCAATTGGTACATTGTTGCTTCAGTAATTTTTGCTATTGTAATTTCTGTTGTTGCCTATATTCCAGTGTGGCAGGATGGACTTGGGGAAACCATCATTCAAGGCTATTATATGCACCAGGGTGTAGGTATGTGGTTTATGCTATTCACACTTGGTATTGTTTATTATTTCCTTCCGCAACAACTTAATAAACCAATTTATTCTTATAGTCTTGGGATTCTGGCCTTTTGGACTCAAATCCTATTTTACACAGTAATTGGCACACACCATTTTGTTTTTAGTTCCATTCCCTGGTGGCTTCAAACCACGGCCATAATAGGAAGTATGGGTATGGTGATACCTGTTGCTGCAGGAACAGCTAATTTTATATTGACATTTAAGGGGGCATGGTATAAAATATCATCTAGTTATACTCTTCCATTTTTTCTCATAGGTATTATTTTTTATTTTACAGGATCACTTCAAGGCACCGCAGAGGCATTTCGTTCTACAAACCTGATTTGGCACTTTACAGATTTTACGGTAGCCCACTCTCATATTACCATGTATGGTATTATTTGCTTTTTTCTTTGGGCCGGTATTTATGCTTTAGTTCCAAGACTTACTGGAAATGAAGCTCCACAAATCACAGTTGGTTCACATTTCTGGTTAGCCCTCATCGGTTTATTATTCTACACTGTACCACTCATGTATGGTAGCACATTTAAAGGAATGATGTGGATGGATGGAAAGCCATTTATAGATAGCGTAGTATTTATGGCTCCATATTGGTTATGGCGTGCCATTGGTGGTAGCCTGATGTGGCTTTCACACCTGTTTTTTGTTTATAATCTATATAGAATGCTTTCAGGAAGTACTACGATAGATTTGCGGGAAGCAGCTATAGAAAAGCTAAACCAATCTTATGTGAGTAATGAATCCAGTTTATAATTTCAACCAGAAGACCAATGGAATTTTTTAACAGCCATACCAAATTATTTACTGCCGCATTCCTGCTTTTTGCAGTGTTGACTTTTCTTGTCTGCATTGTGCCAGCATTAAATAATCAGGCCAATAACGCACCGCTTCCTTTTGCTCAACCGTTGAGTGCAGAAGCAGTAAAAGGAAAGGCGGTATTTATTTCCAATGGTTGCGTAGCTTGTCATACTCAACAAGTACGCAACGTTGATATGGATAAAATCTGGGGCGAACGTCCAAGCATCGCTGCAGACTACGCGGATAATCATCGTACTGATTTCTGGCGTAACACTTCAACATTAATGGGTACGGAACGCACAGGTCCGGACCTGACTAATATCGGGACCCGTCAACCGAGTATTGAATGGCACCTTTCACACTTATTCAATCCACGTATTGTTGTCAAAAATTCAATTATGCCTTCATATCGCTGGATGTTCGAAATAAGGAATAAAAAAGTAGAAGGAGACATTTCCGTTAGCGTACCGGAAGAATTCATGGAGGGGAAGATGGGCGTTGTGATCGCAAAAGAGGAGGCCTTACAACTCGTCGCTTATTTGCAAGAATTAAAGCAAACCAAGTTACCAAGCAATGCACCTCAGCCGGCCTTTCTTTATGAAAAGGCTGATGCAGCAGGTAAGGATTCTAAGCCGGGCAGTGAGAAGAAACTAAATGGGGCAATGCTGTATGCGAACAATTGTCAGAGTTGCCACCAACAGAACGGAGAAGGCTTAAAAGGAGCTTTTCCCCCATTGAAGGGTAGTAAGGTTGTGTTGGATGAAAATGCAGAGTTATTGGTTAATATCATCATGAATGGCTATAGTGGCAGAGAGAAAGAAGGGTTTGGTGTAATGCCTGCTGTGGGGACAAACAATAGGTTGAAGCCAGAGGAAGTTGCTGCAATTATGAATCATGAGCGTAGCAGCTGGGGTAATAATGCAAAAAAAGTGACTGTTGATGAGGTGAAAAAATTCATGGAAAAAGTAAAAGTGACAGCTAAATAGAAAATGATGAGAAGTAAAATATTAATTGCATTAACTATTCCTTTAATTTTTTTTAGGGTAACGGTTTCCGCTTGCCCAGCATGCGAAAAGCAATTGCCAAAATTATTAAAGGGAATTTCGCATGGAATAGGGCCTGATGGTAATTCTGACTATTTTATCATTGCTTGCGCAATAATAATTGTTCTTTTTACATTGTTTTATTCTCTTAAATGGCTTTTAAACCCGGGAGAAAAGTCTGATAATCACATCAAGCAAATCATTCTAAATGCAGACTAAAATGGAAGCACGCAGCAAGATATATATATTTATTGACGAAGAAAGTCAGCCTATCGCAGAGTTAGTTGCACCAGTGAATTTTGAGATGGATACAACCAAACTTATCGATGGCAAACATATTCTTAAAATTGTCAGTAAAGACCCGACTGGAAAGGAAGGAGTACGTCTTGTTCCATTCGAGGTAAGGAATGGACCTGCTATTGCAATTGAAGGAATAAGGGAAGGTGCCGTAGTTGACGGAATTATTCCGATTATGGTGAATGCCTATGGTAAAGGCGATCAGAAGAATTTCATGATAATTGGAAGCGAAACTCCCCAGAGTATTCCCTTCTGGATCTTCGTGTTGTTAATATTGTTTTTAGCATGGGCTGCATATTACCATTTTACGTCTTCAACGGTTCAGTTGTTTACTCAATAGTAATTTGATTAGATATGAAAGCAAAACAAGACATAAATGGTTTGGATGAAATTATTTTATTTGTAAATACATTTTACAAGGAAGTTCAACGAGACGAATTGATTGGACCTATATTCAATAGAGTTATCAAGGATTGGGAGCCTCATCTGCAAAAGATGTATGCTTTCTGGAATGCGGTATTATTCGGTGTTCCTGGCTTCACTGGGAATCCGTTTGCAAGGCATGCACCGTTACCGATAAAAAGTGAACATTTTGAACGATGGATCTTTCTATTTTATGGTACTATTGACGCCCTTTTCGTTGGTGAAATGGCTGATAGTACAAAAAAGAGAGCCGAAACTATGGCCATTATGTTTTTAAGTAAGCTTGATGCCATGCGAGGCGAGCCAGGCAAAGTAATTGTGTAAGGATTTTCAATATTCGTTCGCAGAATTTAATGCATCCTACACCAATATTTTTCTCTTTATAATTGCAATTATGAAAACTCAACCAATTAAAAGAAGTGATGAGTTAAAGGTACTTTCCCGAGAACATCATTTCGGATTGCTTTTCGCTTGGAAAGTCAGGGAGGGTTTGAAGTTAAATGTAGAGACATCCAGGTTAAATGCATACGTAAACCATTTCTGGGAGGATCATTTAAAGAATCATTTTTTAAATGAGGAAGTTTTGTTGTTCAATATGATAAATGATCCACTCTGTATACAGGCTAAAAATGACCATATAGCTATTATTACACAAATTGAAAAAATAAACTCATTTGGGAAAGACGACCCAAACGCATATACAAAACTAGCGGAGATACTAAGTAATCATATATACGTTTTGAGGAAAGAATTGCATTCCCTCATCTAGAAGAAAAATTATCTGAAGCAAAGCTTCATGGTATTTCTCTTTTCTTAGAAAAGGATTATAATGAAGAATTTATTAATGAATACGAGGACGAATTTTGGATAAAGAAAAAATAAAGTTCATAGATAATCTTAGCGCTATTCATGTTCAAATATACGACGACGGAACCCAACACAAAATTGACTTCTGAGAATGTTTGGGAATGGAAAAGTGCGAGACTTGTGTAAGAAAAAGGGGAAGTGTCTGTATTCTCCTTTGCTTTTCCTACATCTACATTGACAAACGCAGTAAGGATTACAAGAAGAGTATGGCAGGAAAGTTACATGGATACCTCCAATTTTGACCTTAAATCAGAACTTTTAATCGCTTTTCGAGTTATACACCTATCACATTCCCTAACTTGAAAGCACTAAATTATGAAACACTATGATGCCATTATTATCGGCGCAGGTCAAGCCGGTATACCACTTGCTAAAAAACTCGCATTAGCAGGTAAAAAAACAGTAATAATAGAAAAGAGAATAGTTGGCGGGACGTGTATCAACGACGGTTGTACTCCTACAAAAGCTATGATTGCCTCTGCTCAGGCCATACATAAAGCCAGAACTGCCGGGGATTTGGGAGTCAAAATAGGAAACATAAATGTCGATTTTAAGAAGATTAAGAGCCGTAAAGATGAGATTGTTAAATCTTTCCAGGTTTCTGCGCAAAAGGGCATTGAATCTACGAAGGGCCTGGATCTTATTATGGGAGAAGCAACCTTCTCGGGAGAAAAGCAGCTAACCATAGCCACTTTTAACGGAGAAAAAGAAATAGTAACGGCCGATTGGATTTTTATTAATACGGGTGCTAAAACTGCAGTTCCTGATATAAATGGCCTGGAAAATATTGATTACCTAACTTCCACAACCATTCTTGATTTAGAAGAAGTTCCTGAAAGCCTTGTCGTGATTGGCGGGAATTATATTGGATTGGAATTCGGCCAAATGTTTCAACGCTTTGGCAGCAGGGTTACGATTCTGGAAAAATCTCCCTCTATAATGGGAAGGGAGGATGATGACGTCTCCGAAGAGCTTACCAAAATATTAGAAGATGAGGGACTGGAAATTTTAACGGATATCAATATTGAAAGTATCGAGAAAAAGGATGGTAAGATCATCGTCAGCTTGAAATCAAAAGGTAAAACAAAACGTATAACCGCTACTCATCTTTTAATCGCAGTAGGTCGAACACCGCAAACTGATATTCTTGGTCTGGAAATCGCTGGTGTGAAAACCGACAATAGAGGAAACGTGATCGTTAATGAAAAGCTGGAGACTAATGTTAAAGGTGTTTATGCCTTGGGTGACGTTAAAGGTGGGCCAGCATTCACGCACGTCGCATATAACGACTACACGATTGTTTACAGAAACCTGATCGAGGAGGCTAAGCTAAGTACAAAGGGAAGGCCAGTGCCTTATTGTATGTTTACTGATCCCCAACTTGGTCGTGTTGGACTTTCAGAAAGGGAAGCCAAAGAAAAGGGACTGGATTACCTTGTAGCAAAGATCTCTATGGAACAGGTGGCACGTGGAATTGAAACAGGAGAAACCCTGGGTTTCATCAAAGCAATTGTCGACAGAAAAACCAAGGAGATTTTAGGAGCTTGTATGCTTTGCTCTGAAGGAGGAGAAATCATGTCCGTTTTACAAATTGCGATGCAAGGCGGTATCACTTATGATATGATTAAATATAATATATTTGCACATCCAACTTATTCAGAATCGCTAAATAACCTCTTCATGAAAGTAGAATGATAAAAGTATCTGGGTTAGCCAAGACTTTCGGGAACATTAAAGCAGTGGATGATATTTCATTTGATGTTTTAGAAGGGGAGAATCTTGTGTTACTTGGTACCAGTGGCTGCGGTAAAACTACTACCTTGAAAATGATTAACAGATTGATCGATCCTGATGCAGGAACGATATCAATTAACGAAGTTGATACCTCAAGGGAAAAGCCAGAGTTACTTCGTAGAAAAATAGGTTATGTAATGCAGAATATTGGGCTCTTCCCTCATTATACCGTTGCAGAAAATATAGCAGTAGTGCCCAGACTTTTACAGTGGGATAAGAAGCATACCATAAACCGAACACTGGAACTTCTTAAAAAACTTCATCTTCCTGAAAATTACCTGCAGCTATTTCCCAGGGAACTTAGCGGGGGACAGCAGCAACGTGTAGGTTTAGCCCGGGCTTTAATTAGCGATCCTGATATTTTGCTAATGGATGAACCCTTTGGAGCTTTGGATAATGTCACAAGATCAAGCATCCAAGCAGAGTTTAAAGCGTTGGAAGAATTTACAAAGAAGACGATCTTAATGGTAACTCACGATGTTCAGGAAGCTTTTGAACTGGCAGATCGGATTTGTCTTATGGATCAGGGTAAAATTATTCAGATTGGAACACCTAAAGAGCTGTTATTTGCTCCGAAAAATGACTTTGTAATAAAGTTTCTCGACGGACAACGACTTGCGCTTCAGTTTAAACTAGTGACTATTGAAGATCTTTGGGAATTCTTGCCAGAAGATCTCACGCACACTAATAAAACAATTTCAGCTGATAAAGCCAGTATGTGGTCGGTCATGGAGACATTTAGCGCAGATAGGTCGATTGAACATCAATCTTTTATAAATACACGCACTAAGACGTTTAAAAACCTAAACTTCACGCAGCTTACTAATGCCTTTAACTCTTATCAAAATAGGGAAATCCATGACTGAGCAACAGCAAACATTATGGAGTTTTATGTACGAGCAGTCGGACAAGCTGCTCAGACAGACCTTTCAACACCTTGGATTGACTTTTATATCCTTGCTACTTGCCGTGGTTATTGGGCTCCCTTTGGGTATTTTGATTGCGCGTAAAAGCAACTTGGCAGGGAGTGTTCTGGGTATCGCAGGAGTATTACAAACCGTTCCAAGCATTGCTCTTTTAGGCTTTATGATTCCCCTCCTGGGCATTGGAGCTAAACCAGCTATTGTTGCCCTGCTCATCTATGCGCTGTTGCCTATCATCCGTAATACCTATACGGGTATCGTTGGCATTGACCGTTCCATTATTGAGGCCGCGAATGCGATGGGAATGAGTAAAATGCAGATTCTTTTTCGAGTAGAACTTCCATTAGCTATGCCAGTATTATTGGCAGGTGTTCGAACTGCTACAGTAATTAATGTGGGTGTTGCCACCCTGGCTTCCTATATCGCGGCAGGGGGATTAGGAGAGTTCATATTTGGAGGGATCTCCTTAAACAATACCAACATGATTCTTGCGGGAGCCATTCCTGCGGCTTTGCTAGCCGTTTTACTTGATTTTCTCTTATCAAGACTTCAAAAGTTAGATGGTAAGAAACTTAAGAAAGTCCTGCTTGTATTTCCAGTAATCATCGTTGTCTTGACTGGAATTTATCTGTGGCCTAGTACCTACACCACAAAGTTAAGGGCCGGGTTTACCCCTGAATTTATGGGTAGACAAGACGGAGACCTCGGACTAAAGTCGATTTATGGGTTGAAGATTCACACCACTGTGATTAGCGATGCGGTAATGTACAAGGCTGCTTATGAAGGGGACTTAGATGTGATTAGCGGATACTCGACGGATGGAAGGTTAAAGGCATTTGACCTTCGCATTTTAAAAGATGATAAGGGGATCTTTCCTCCTTACTATGCGGCTCCGATAGTTAGGGAATCTTCCTTGAAAAAATTCCCTGACCTAGAGCAAGTGTTAAATCTTCTCGCCGGGAAAATTACAGATTCTGTGATGACTGACCTCAATTACCGAACAGACTATTTAAAACAATCTCCAGAGCGTGTCGCTAAAGATTTTCTTTTGAAAGCTGGGCTTTATCAGCCGCCAAAAAACGGACAATCAGGCGTAATAAGGATTGGGTCTAAAATCTTTGGGGAGCAGTACATCCTCGCCGAAATGTATAGCATGCTTATTAAGGGGAATACTGACTACGAAGTGGCAACTAAAACTGGTCTTGGAGGCACAAAGATTTGTTTTGATGCGCTAATGAATGATCAAATTGACTTTTATCCTGAATATACCGGAACGGGCCTACTGGTTTTATTACAGCCAAGCCCAGAGGTAGTTAAGGAAATCACAAAGGATAGCCATCTTACCTACAACTATGTAAAATCGGCCTTTCAGAAGGATTATAAAATCAAATGGCTGATGCCTATTGGCTTTAATAATTCTTACGCATTGATGATGAGGAAAAAGCAATCACAGTCACTCCATATTACTACGATCACGGATCTTACGAAATATTTGGCGCAAAAATAGAATCTTAGAATTGATTTGAAAGACCGGCTTATAAGACAGGCCTTTCAAATCAATTGCTTATCTCCAACCGCCTCCTAAACTCTGATACATAGTTGTTATTGCATTTAGCTGTTTCTTTTTCGTTTCGATCAATTCTAACTTTGAAGATAACGCATCCCGTTGTGTCATCAGCACTTCAAGATAATCGGCTCTTGAGGACCTAAAGAGATCGTTTGAGATATCTATGGATTTGGTTAACGCGTCCACTTCCTGCGACTTCAAAGCATACCTTTTTTGCAGATTGTCGATGTTTGACAGTTGTGTAGAAACTTCCAGATAAGCATTTAAAATTATGCGCTGGTAATTGTACATAGACTGCAATTGACGAAGATTGGCGTTGTAAAATTCTGCTTTAATTCCTTTTCTGTTTACCAATGGTCCCGCTAAATCTCCAGCCAGGGAGTATAGCATAGATTCTGGTAGCTTAACTAAATAGGCAGGTTTGAAAGCCTGAAAGCCTAACGCTGCGGAAATACCAAATGAGGGATAGAATTCAGCCCTTGCGACTTTGACATCCAACTTAGCAGCAGCCAATTTCAATTCTGCTTGCATGATGTCAGGCCTGTTGGCCAACAGTTGTGATGGAATGCCTGCGCTAACAGTTGACGGGATTATTGCGATGAAATCATTTCTATCCCGTATTATTTCCTGCGGATACCTACCGAGTAGCAAATTAAGTTTGTTTTCAGTTTCCTTGGTCTGCTGTAGAATCTCGAACTCCAGACTCTTAGAGTTTAAAACCTCTGCTCTAAATTTCTGAACAGCAAGTTCCGTAACACGGGCTGCTTCCTTTTGCACTTTAATGATTTCCAGCGCGTTCTCTTGCAATTTAATGTTCTGTTTCACAATGGCAAGCTGATTATCGAGAGCCAGTAGTTCGTAATATGAATTTGCAACCTCCGCAATCAGATTGGTCAGAACAAAGTTTTTACCTTCAACGGAAGCCAAGTATCTTGTGACTGCCGCCTTTTTAGCGTTATGTAGTTTGTTCCAGATGTCGACCTCCCAGTTGGCATACAGAGATGCCCCATAGTTTGGCAACGGATCAGGAAACTCTCTGCCTGGCGCAACTTCGGTAGTAGCATCACCTGCGCCCTGACTCGTGTACCTGCCAACTTTTTCAATTCCAGCTCCAACTCTTACGCCAACCGTTGGCGATAGGTCACGAGTTCTGAAAGCAATCTCATTCTTCGCAATTTGGATTTCTTGTAATGTGGACGCGAGTTCCTGATTGTTTTTTAATGCAGTATCAATCAGAGTTACCAGGTTCTTGTCTGTAAAGAAGTTTCTCCAACCCATATTCGCAATACTGGAAGTGTCTTTACTGTTGTTAAAGGATTCTGGCATAGGTCTGCTATCTGCTTGTTGCGTAATTGCTGGAATCTTACAGCCTGCTACTACCAGGCAAATGCCTAGTAGCGCAGCGTATTTATTTATTTTAAGCTTATACATTGTGATCAATTTCTTCTGTTAGTGGATTCTCTTCTTCATTTTTCACTAGGTTGAACCGCTCGGAGATGCTGCCGAAAATGAAGTAGAGTCCCGGTATGATGATTACTCCGAATACGGTTCCGAATATCATTCCACCAGCTGCGGCGGAGCCAATTGTTCGGTTACCAATTGCACCAGGACCAGAAGCGAAAACTAGTGGTATTAATCCTGCGATGAATGCAAAAGAGGTCATTAGAATTGGCCTAAACCTAACTGCAGATCCCTCGATCGCGGCCTGAAGTACCGTACTTCCAGCTTTATGTTTCTGAATTGCGAATTCGATGATTAGTACAGCATTTTTACCCAAGAGACCAATGAGCATCACCATAGCAACCTGCGCATAAATGTTGTTTTCCAGTCCGAATAATTTCAACAGTAAAAAGGCGCCAAAAATCCCTGCTGGTAAGGAAAGAATTACCGGGAAAGGTAGTATGAAGCTCTCATACTGAGCCGCCAAAAGCATGTAGATAAACACCAAACAAATCAGGAAGATGTAAATCGCCTGATTACCTCGAGCTACTTCATCTTTAGAAATACCTGCCCAGTCGATGCCAAATCCTCTCGGTAAGCTTTTTTCTGCTACCTCATTCACGGCAGAAATTGCTGATCCACTACTATATCCTGGAGCAGAGGTTCCACTTATTTCTGATGAATTGTACATATTGTGTCTCGTGATCTCAGAAAGTCCATATACCTTTTCAATCTTCATGAATGCAGAGAATGGAACCATTTCATCTCTGCTGTTCTTGACGTACAATTTTAAGATGTCTTCCGGCAAAGCCCGGTATTGCGGCAGTGCCTGCACCATGACTTTGTATTGTCTGTCATATTTAATAAAGCTGGTTTCGTAATTACTACCTACTAATGTCGAAAGTGTGTTCATCGCATTCTCAATCGTTACCCCTTTCTGCTGAGCGATGGCGTTGTCAATCTTCAACATATATTGAGGGAAACTGGCACTATAAAATGTAAAAACAGAGGATAGTTCAGGTCGTTTGTTGAGTTCTTTAACAAACTCCCTACTTACCGTTTCCATTTTTTTATAATCACCTGAGCCGCCCTTATCTAGCAAACGCAACTCAAAACCACCAGCTGCTCCATACCCAGGCACAGCGGGTGGTTGAAAGAATTCAATGGTCGCACCCGTTACATCTTTAGACTTTTCTTTCAACTCATTAATTACCTCCTGAACAGAATGCTTGCGTTCATCCCAACTTTTTAAGTTAATAAGGCAAGTTCCTGCGTTTGCTCCCGTACCTTCTGTAAGAATTTCATATCCTGCCAATGAAGAAACAGATTGTACATCTTTCATATCCTCTGCAATCTTTTGTAGCTTCTGTGCCACTTGATTGGTTCGTTCTAAAGATGAGCCGGGAGGTGTTTGAATTACCGCATAAAACATTCCCTGATCTTCATTTGGAATAAATCCTGAAGGAAGATTGTTATTCAGTAATAAAGTCCCTGCGCAGAAGGCGAACAGCATGATATAGGTGATCGATCTTCTATTAACAATAGCTCCCAATAGCTTTTGATATCTTCCGGCAACCTTGTTGAACCAGTTGTTGAAACCATCTAAAACTTGGGTAACCCATGTTTTTCTTTTCGCCTTTCCATGATTATTTTTAAGCATCATAGCACACAGAGCTGGGGTGAGGGTAAGTGCAACCAGGCCCGACAGGATGATAGAAGTTGCCATAGTTATTGAGAACTGTCTGTAAAATATACCCACAGGTCCAGACATAAACGCAACGGGCACAAACACGGCCGCCATCACAAGGGTGATTGCAATAATTGCCCCGCTGATTTCATGCATTGCTTCTTCTGTAGCCTTTATAGGTGAAAGATTCTTCTCTTCCATCTTCGCATGGACGGCTTCAATCACCACGATGGCGTTATCGACGACAATACCGATAGACAATACCAATGCAAAGAGGGTAATCAAGTTGAGTGTAATCCCGAAATACTGCATGAATAGAAAAGTTCCGATTAGTGATACTGGGACTGCGATAGCAGGTATCAATGTAGAACGCCAGTCTCCAAGGAATAGGAACACCACTAAGCCTACCAAAATGAAGGCCTCAACAAGGGTGTGAATCACTTTCTCAATAGAGGCATCCAGGAATTTTGATACGTCGTAACTGATCTCGTAATCTACTCCTTTAGGGAAGGAAGTAGACTTGATCTCTTTCAGCTTGTCTTTTATGTCTTTGATTACCTGACTTGCATTACTTCCATAGGATTGTTTAACCACTATAGCGGCTGATTCCTTTCCATTCAAGCTAGAATAAATGTCGTAAAATGAACTTCCAATCTCTATTTCGGCAACGTCTTTTAGGTGAACGGTTTCGCCGTCAGCGCTGGATTTAAGGATGATATTTTCATATCCCTCTTTGGTGCTGTATCTACCCGGATACTTTAATACGTATTCAAATGACTGCGATCTCTTACCAGAGCTTTCTCCTGTTTTACCCGGTGAGGCTTCTAAACTTTGTTCGTCCAGGGCTTTTAGCACTTCATCAGCAGAGATTTTATAGGCGAGCATGCGGTCAGGCTTTAGCCAGATCCTCATGGCATATTCCCTGTTTCCAAGGATATCCGCGAAACCTACACCGTCTATTCGTTTGAGTTCAGAAAGTAGATTGATATCTGCGAAGTTGAAGAGAAACTTTTGATCCATTTTTGGATCCTTGCTGTACAAATTGATGTACATCAGCATATTCGACTCCTCTCTCGTAATTTTTACGCCCTCCCGGACTACCAGTGGAGGTAGTTTATTGATGACTGAAGCTACCCGGTTTTGAATATTTATTGATGCCTGATTGGGGTCAGTACCCAGGTTAAAGATTGCTTGAATGGTAGCTTCACCATCGTTACCGGCATCAGATGTCATGTATTTCATCCCCGGAACACCGTTAATGGCCCGTTCTAAAGGAATAATTACCGACTTTATCATTAATTCTCCGTTAGCACCAGGGTATTCTGCTGTGATGTTTACTTTAGGTGGTGAAATCGATGGGAATTGCGTTACAGGAAGTTGGGTAATTGCGAGCGCACCCAGAAAAGTGATAATAAGAGATATCACTATAGACAGGACGGGCCTGTGTATGAACTTATTAAACATAATTACTTTTTTAGAATGAAACTATTCGGCTTTCAGTTGAAGGCGGGAAATGACAGCCCTCGGTGCAATAAATTCGGATTTGATCTTGTCGTCGTCTTTGACTTTTTGCACCCCGTCAAGCAAGATCTTTTCATCTGCTGTAAGTCCGCTATCAACAACATAAAGATCTGGCATTTGACTACTTATTGTTATGTTTCTAGATCTAACAGTGCCCTTTTTATCGACTACAAAAACATAGATTTTGTCCTGAATTTCGTAAGTAGCTTTTTGTGGGATTATTAAAGCATTTTTTAACGGCATGGTCATTTGGACTTTCCCTGTCTCTCCGTTTTTCAATAGTTTATCCGGGTTTGGAAACCTTGCTCTAAAAGCTATATTTCCAGTTTCACTGTCAAACTCACTTTCAATGGTTTCCACATTACCCTCATACTTCAGAAGTTCATTGTTCGCGAGTAACAGGCTTACTTTTTTATTGCCCCGATTTTTAAGATCCGTTTGATAATTTAGATACTCAGGTTCCGATACGTTGAAATACGCAAACATCTGGCTATTGTCGGACAGGCTTGTTAGCAGTTCCCCTTCATCAACAAGGCTACCAAGTTTCAACGGAATACGGTCAATAGTGCCATCAAATGGTGCCCTGATTTCTGTAGCGGAAAGGTGAAATTTGGCCATTGTGATTTCAGCTTTAGCCTGATCAAGTTTAGCTTTAGCCATGGCATATTCGTTTTTGGACACTACATTTTTATCAGACAAAAGCTTTGTGTTTTGCAGTTCGATTTCAGCAGATTTGGATTCAGCCAGAGCTTTGTCAAGTTCAGCTTCGTACATTTTGGGCATAATCTTAAACAGCAATTGGCCCGCTTTTACAGATTGGCCCTCATCGACGTAAATGGTTTGTAGAAAACCTTTTTCTAGTGCTCTGATTTCAATATTACGCACAGATTTTATTTGGGAAACATATTCTTTAGTGAAAGAAGTATCTATTTTTAGTGCGCTTGTAACAGTGTACTTGCTTTCTTCCTCTGTTTTTACTTCTTTGGTGGTACAGCCTATATGGCATAAGATTGCACACAAGCCTGTGAGCATAAAGATTCTCTTCATTGTTATTATAAATATTAAGTGAATTGATAGCCCAGGTGATTGATACCCGGATGGATAGATTGGTTTTTTAGCATGTTATTGCCTATACGAACCAATAAATATTTATCAAATTCTTAATACCCTTTGAAGAATGTATTTATAAGAAGACTTGTAAGATAAATGCTTGCAGAATGGCAAGCAGTTTTTGAGGTAGTTATAGAAATGAACTAAAATAGAGGCATATGCCAGTGTCACGAAGTAGTTTATCAGTTCAATATGCTTCCGGGCAATTACAAACTCTTCATCATCATCCTCTATGTTGATGAAGTCTTCCTTTATTTCGGTAAGTGTTTTATTTTTATGCAGAAAGAAAGCCGGCGCTACAGTCTTTGATGAGGAATGTGTTATAATGATTTTTTCATCCGGCTTATGGGTATCCTGAGCATTCGTATGGGAATAGCTATACTGGGATCCGGTAAGCAGGAAAAAACACAGAGACAGGAATAACAGAAAAGTGGCTCTCATAATTTGCCTCAAAAATAATATTTGGTATGTTAGTTAGTGCTTTTCAAACAGTCAGAGTTTTGTCAACTATTTCTAAATGATAAAATTAGCCTTTGTTCAATCTATACTTGAGGTTATTGACCAAAAAGAGAGCACTTATAGGACTACTCTAGGACTAAGAGAGGTCTAAGAGCATATTACTTGGGAAAAGAGGTGCTTTATGTCCTATCCTAAAATGGCTATACAGGTTTATGATTTAATTTGATATTGACTATACACACAAATTTGGTAATCCTATTTGAGTTATACAAGTTGTAATTTCGGTTCATATGGCTTTTTAT
>Ga0209512_1000361_pt1 | contig 80770 bp, 74 predicted proteins | sample frozenSSSSmetaG_FD_184142 | JGI IMG/M metagenome (GOLD analysis project Ga0209512, IMG submission 184142) | Glacier valley bacterial and archeal communities from Borup Fiord, Nunavut, Canada, to study Microbial Dark Matter (Phase II) -... | ecosystem: Environmental > Aquatic > Freshwater > Ice >...
GCTGGCTGGGGCGATATTTGGATTCGGAATGTTCTGATTACCAGGATGCTCCGCACAAGATGCTGGAAATTGATGATACTTTGAGCCTGGCAATGAAAGGGAGTAAAGGCAATGGTTTAGCGCTATTGGATCCTGAAAAATTTTACAATCAAACCCAAAAAGGAATGATCGGGTCGCTTCTAAAAGCTGCAAAAAATGACGACGATCATGACGATCCCGTAAGCTATCTATATAAAACACTGGCAGATACGAAATCAAGTGCCGACTATCTGTATCAAAAGGGGAAAATGCAGAAAAACCTGGCTGAATTTCCAGACAATGAACTGGGTAAGAGTTTAAAAACAATTTCGGGATTGATCAATTCCGGTATCGATACAACGGTTTATTATGTGTCCGTTTCGGGTTTCGATACACATGTTGGCCAACGTGGAAGACAGGAAAGGCTATTGACCCAATATTCTGAAGCTGTGAGTGCTTTTATAAGTGAACTAAAAAAACAAGGACAGTTGGACCGGACGATGGTGCTTACTTTCAGTGAATTTGGAAGAAGGGTAAGGCAAAACGGCAGCAACGGAACCGATCATGGAACAGCAAACAATATTTTTCTGATCGGCGGCCCGCCCCGGAGCTCCGTGATTTACAACGAGAGCCCTAGTCTAACCGATCTGGACGGAGGAGATCTTCGTTATACAATTGATTTCCGGGATGTTTACGCGTCTCTCTTACGAGATTGGTTAGGCGCGAAGGACACGGAAATTCTTGGAAAACAATTTTTGGGATTAAAGGGGCTTGTCTAACCTGCAATTGCCTTTAAAATATCAGCGTAAAAACGGTTCCTTTGCCGACCTGTGAAGAGACATTGAGTTGGCCGCCATGCTGTTGAAGAATCTGTCTCGAAAGGCTTAACCCAATACCTGATCCTGTTTTTTTTGTTGTGTAAAAGGGGATAAAAATGTTATCAAGTGCCTCGGGTTCTATTCCGTCACCGTTATCAGTGATGTCAATGATCACAAGGTTGTCATTTGTGTAAGCATCCAGCTTGATCAACCGGTTGTGTTGTGAAGAAAATGATTCTGATGCATTTTTTATCAGATTGATTAATACCTGTTGGATCTGACTGGAATCTGCTTTGGCGATCAAAGTTTCAGGTTTTACACTCAACTCCCACAGAACGCCATTACTTGTGAGGTCAGTTTGTAGTAGCTGCAACACATCCTGCAGCACTTCCTTAACAACCAGATTAGAAAAAACAGGTTTAGGAAGCGTGGTGAAATCCCGGTATGCATTCACAAATTGCATCATACCTTTGCTTCGTTTTTCAAGTGTATGAAGCGCTTCTTTCAGATCATTTACCGCTTCCTGGTCTGTGGTTGATTTCTCAATATCCTCATTGACAATCAGTCTCATTGTGCCCACAAGGGAAACGATAGGTGTCATGGAGTTCATAATCTCATGTCGTAAAACGCGCGTAAGGTTCTGCCAGGACTCCACTTCCTGTTGTTGCAGCTCAGTTTGAATATTTTGCAGAACCACAATCCGGACCCACATTCCCCGCAACTGAATAGCAGCGCCCTGCAAAGCGAGCGGCTGATCCGACGGCGTGCGGTATAGCTCCCTTACACCGCTGTCGAGATTTGACAATAGTTCAAATAGTCGAGGGTGTTTATCCTGTAACTCACTGAGCTGATGAAGTCGGTAAATGCCCAGCATGCGCAAAGCGGCGTTGTTGATGATATTGACCTGACCCGTGCTGTCGAAGGTGATCAGGCCGGTGCCGATGTGCTGTACGATTGTGTTCAGATATTGTAAGTTCGCTTCTTTTTCGGCCCTGGCCTGTCGAAACGCATGTAGCACTTCATTGAATTGTTGATTCAATTCACGGAATGTATTACCCATTTTATTGTCCGATCGGAAATTGATCGTGAAGTCCGAATATCTTACAGATTCAAGAAAATAGGTGAGTTTGCGGTTTACATTGGTCACATACTGATAAAGCAACGAAGCCTGGATGAGAATAAGGATTGCACCAAGGAAATAGATAAGGCCCGAGTTGGTTTCGAGCGATGCTAACCAACCCAGCACAAGCATAGTAACGATGATAAGGATGATCCTTATTGCAATCATAATGCTGAAATGGCGTAATCCAATCATCAAATTTTCGGTTTAAATATCTTCGTTGGTTTGTTGGATTCCGGACATTTTTTCAAAAATATATTTGTCCAATGAACTAATTTTGTAATGAGCCAGATCGAATTTGGGATCTTCAAACACCTCCATATCCGGTACCGAAATCGTGATCATTCCCGCGGCATGGGCCGAGCGTAACCCAGCGAAAGAATCTTCGAAGGCGATACATTCTTCAGGTTTTACCCCCAATTTTCGGGCGGTTGATAAATAAACAGCTGGATGAGGTTTGGTGAATTCTTCCAGTTCTCCAGAATGCCAGATATCAAAGTAATCCGTGAGATTTAATCGTTTTAAAACGCCTTCGATCAGATGCATGTGGGAGGCCGAGGCAACGGCAAGTTTCAGCCCTATTTCTTTCAGACTTTTTACTAGTTCGACAGCCCCGGGCATTGCATTCGCTTTTTCCAATATTGTTTTGTGAGCTTGTTCAAGAATTTCTCTTTCCAGCTCTTCAAATGTGGGCGTATACCATGGTTGGATTTTGTGGCAGTATTCGAGAAAAAGCTTGATTGACAGTCCCGTTGTCTGGAGTTTCAGTGCATTGGTCAATTCGAAATTCACTTTCTGCATCACACCACGGGCGGCTTCTGTCCAGTACGGTTCCGAATCAATCAGCAGCCCGTCCATATCAAAAATGGCAGCTTTGATCATTATATCTTTTCAATTTTTTAATTTCTATTCAAAACTACTACATTCGCCAATAAGAATGGCTTTAGGGGTGTCCAAAAACGGACTGAGATTTATACCCTTTGAACCTGAAGCGGGTACAATTTTGTTCAATTGAGGTGTTAACCATATTTTTTATGAGCATACAAGACCAAATACAATTGGATGTAAATATGATCTCTGCAAACAGCCATTTGCAGACCCAGCTTTTCGATTTTCTAAAACTTTTAAAGGCAAATATGCCGCTTTCGCATAACCTCGATAAAGTATTGTCCCATGCCGGAACTCTGGACAATGACTCCGCCGAGGAAATTACTAAAATAGTTAATGAAGACTTTGGTAAAATTGACAGTGAATGGCATTAACTAAAATTGCGCTGGATACAAATATTGCCATTGAAGTTTTAAAGAGTAACGAATTGACAATACAAGTTTTGAGGCAATTCGATTTACCTTCCAATAACTGTGTGTGGAGAGTTATTGTATGGAGCGAAAAATTCGGGCAAAGCATACTACAATCTTCCACGGTTCGAATCTTTTATCGCTGATTGTCAGGTACTGGATACTGTGGAGCCAGTTGCCTCGGAGTATTTTGAAATAAAAAAACATCTCAAAGTGAGAGGCTTTCCAATTCCGGAAAACGACATCTGGATTGCAGCAATTTGTAAAGTTTACGATTTGCCTATATTCACGAGAGACGCCCATTTCTCAAATATACCTTCATTGAAAATATTTCAGTAGATCAGGAGTATTTACCTTTTAAAACTACTACATTCGCCAGTAAGAATGGCTTTAGGGGTGTCCAAAAACGGACTGAGATTTATACCCTTTGAACCTGACACAGTTTATACTGTCGTAGGAAAAAGCGTTGAAAAGATGGTCTGTCTGTCTTTTTTCTCTTTTGTTTTTCCAATTTTTTTGGAGAAAACTGCTTTCCTGAATGTCCATTCCTTTGATTTTTTACAAATTAAAAACGGACATGCAATTCAGTCTCGAAAAAAATCTGATCTCGTTACGGGCGCAATCCCCACTGATCCACAACATTACCAATTTTGTGGTAATGAATTTTACTGCCAATGCCTTGCTTGCCATTGGCGCTTCACCAGTCATGGCGCATTCTACCGAGGAAGTTGAGGATATGGTCTCAATCTGCGGGGCACTGGTCATAAACATTGGAACTTTGTCGCCGGTTTGGGTGGATGGGATGAAGCTTGCTATGAAAAAGGCCGCGGAATTGGGTAAGCCCATTATCCTCGATCCTGTTGGAGCTGGTGCCACACCGTATCGTAATAATGTCCTCACAGAGTTGCTCAGCGTTGCATCTCCGAAGATAATTCGAGGAAACGCGTCTGAAATACTTGCTTTGGCAGGCTTTGGGGTAAAGACAAAAGGTGTGGACAGTACTGCTAACTCCACCGATAGCCTGGAAGCGGCAATGGCGCTGAGTGATGCTTATGGCTGTGTTGTCAGTGTAAGCGGCGCTACGGATGTGATCGTCCATCTCGGCAAAATGGCCTTCGTTGAAAATGGTGTACCGCTGATGACGAAAGTTACGGGCATGGGCTGTTCGGCTTCGGCGATCGCAGGCGCATTTGCAGCGATTCAGTCTGATGCTTTCGAAGCAGCGATTTCAGCTGCGGCTGCGATGGGGGTTTGCGGAGAAATCGCATACGAAAAAGCACAACTCCCAGGCTCTTTCCAGATCAATTTTCTTGATGCACTTTCTGGAATTACACCGCAACAACTTGCTGAAGCTGCCAGAATCAGGTAATAGAACCTCATGGATCAAATAAAATTATATCTGGTGACGGATGACGCTGCGTGCCTGGGCAGGGATTTCTTCTGGGTAGTTGAGGAGGCCGTAAAAGGTGGTGTCACCATGGTACAATTGCGTGAAAAGTCATTGGGTACACATGCTTTTATGGAACGTGCCAAACGGCTAATGGATCTGTTGCAACCTTATGGTGTTCCCTTGATTATCAATGATCGTGTTGACATAGCCCAGGCTATTCAGGCAGACGGTGTGCATGTTGGTCAAAGTGATATGCCTTATTCCCGGGTCAAAGAAATGTTGGGGCCGGGAAAAATAATTGGTATCTCTGCTGAAAAGGCCGAAGATGTATTTGCGGCGGAGAGCTGCGATATTTCTTATCTGGCGGTGAGTCCATTGTTTGCCACGCCTTCAAAAACGGATACGCTGACACCTTGGGAAATTGAAGGGTTGAAATGGGTCAGAAAGAACAGCCGTCATCCACTGGTAGTTATTGGCGGTTTAAATCAAAGGAACGTTTTTGAAGCCATTCAAAATGGTGCTGAAGGAATTGCTGTTATTTCCGCTATTTGTAGTGCTCCTTCTCCGCGTGTGGCGGCGCGGACACTTGTTGCCAGCATGCAGGGAATTTTACCGGCTCATTTCTAAATTATTTCACATGGAAAGATATGTTACAGTCCTCACCATTGCGGGATCTGACAGCGGGGGAGGTGCCGGGATTCAGGCAGACCTGAAAACGATCGCTGCGTTGGGTGCTTATGGTACATCCGCAATTACAGCACTGACGGCGCAAAATACATCGGGCGTCAGAGCCATACATCCTGTTCCGGGTAAATTTCTCAAACAACAACTGGAAGCAGTTTTTGACGATTTTATTGTCGATGCAGTTAAAATTGGTATGGTAAACACCGTCGAGGTTGCAGAAATTGTCGCTGAAATGCTGGAAAAATATCGTCCGCCGTTTGTGGTTTTTGACCCAGTGATGGTTTCAACAAGTGGCGCTAAACTGATTCTTGACGACACGATTGAGATCCTTTGGAAAGAATTATTCCCGAGGGTAAATCTGATTACGCCGAATCTTGACGAAGCACAAATACTCGTTGGTAGAAGCATTGGCAGCAAAGAAGAAATGACGGAAGCGGCGGAAGAAATGTTGCTGAGGGGATGTCAAGGCGTTTTATTGAAAGGGGGTCATTTAATTGGGGCAAAACTTTACGATGTGTTTTCACGATCTGGAGAAAAGTCGTTGATTCTGGAAACAGATTACATTGATAGTAAGAATGTGCATGGAACCGGTTGTACCTTATCTTCTGCAATCGCCACGTTTGTTGCACAGGGGAATTCTCTGCCTGAATCAATTCTTTTTGCCAAAAATTACATTTCCAGAGCAATTGAGGCTGGTAAAAATATTAAAACCGGAAATGGTTTGGGACCACTCAATCATTCTTTTTCGCCCGTTAAAATGCAGATCAAATTATGAGATTTACAGATGAATTGTGGAACAATGCAGAGGCCGTTTATGATAAAATTCAAAATCATCCGTTTAATCAGGAGCTAAAAGACGGAATATTGCCCGTCGAAAAATTTAAATTTTACATTTACCAGGACTCACTATATCTGGCCGATTTTGCCAGGGCATTGGCAGCGACAGGAACGAAAGCGGAAGCCAGTCAGGATTTACTGGATTTTCTTCAGTTCGCGCAAAATGCGATACTCGTCGAGCGTGCCCTGCATATTGGATACTTTAATGAATACAAGATTGACTTTCAGTCGGGGAAGGCGCCGGGTTGCTTTGCTTATACCAATTATCTGTTAACAGTAAGTGCTTTTGAAAGTTATGAAGTTGCCGTGGCGGCTTTGATTCCTTGTTTTTGGATATATAAAAAAATAGGAGACTATGTATATCAGAATCAAACGAAACCCAACCCCTATCAGAACTGGATCGACGCGTATGCAGGAGAGGAGTTTAGCTTATCGGTCGAAAAAGTACTGAGAATTTGCGATCAATTGGCAGAGACTGCCTCGGATTCAACCCGAAATAAAATGAAAGAAGCCTATTTGACATCCTCCCGATTGGAATATATTTTTTGGGATAGCGCTTATAATTTGGAGAAGTGGAAAGTATAATAACAGGCAATTTTTAATGATAAAATTCTAATCAACAATGATTTACGTATTTTTTGTCATCTTATAGAGACAATGTGCCGGAAAGCGAGAATATTTCAGCTTTACACGATCTGATCCGCCATTTTTTACAATTGGCAGACTATCAACTTAAAACTTTTTAGCATTTTTTTTCTCACTTTTTTAGGGTAATACATGGATCGGTTGTCAATAACAAAAACAACTAGCCATGAAAAACTTCTTTTTTACATTACTTACAACATCCTGGTGTGCAATCGCGCAGGCCCAGCCACCTGCTCAACTTGTAAGAGGGCAGGTAATTGATTCAGAGTCACAACAGCCGGTAATTGGCGCAAATGTGATCATTATTTCTTTGAACCCGGTAATTGGGGGCGCAACTGATGTTAATGGAAATTTTCGGATTGAAAACGTGCCCGTTGGTCGGCATGCTTTCAAAATTACAAGTATTGGTTACGATAACGCCTTTTTACAGGAGATTTCGGTTGGATCCGGGAAGGAGGTCGAGCTGACAATTAAACTCACCGAATCCTTCCAGTCCCTGAACGAGGTGGTGATCAAAGCACAAAAGGAAAATGGGGCAGCGTTAAATGATATGGTTACTGTCAGTGGGCGTTCGTTTACCGTTGATCAAACAAAACGTTTTGCTGCGGCCGTTAATGACCCGGCTCGCATGGCGATGTCTTTCGCGGGCGTAGCTACCAATGATGATGGTAACAATCAAATTGTAATACGTGGAAACAGTCCGAAAGGAATGTTGTGGCGCATGGAAGGGGTGGAAATTCCCAACCCAAATCACTTTGCCGATGAGGGTTCAAGTGGTGGCGGGATTAGCGCCTTAAGTGCCAATGTGCTCGGAAATTCTGATTTCCTCACAGGTGCTTTTCCTGCTGAGTATGGTAATGCCACGTCTGGTGTATTTGACCTTAAATTGCGAAAAGGGAATAACGAAAAGCGCGAGTATGCGATGCAAGCCGGTGTTTTAGGGCTCGATTTTGCTGCCGAGGGGCCGATTGGAGAAAAGGGCGGCGCATCATATCTGGCCAATTACAGATATTCAACCTTATCTATCCTAAATAAAATTGGCGTAAACGTGAGCGGTGACGCCACTACAGATTTTCAGGACGGTGCTTTTAAAATCCACCTGCCCTATGGCGATAAAGCCGTCGTTAGCGTTTGGGGTATGGGAGGATTGAGTACCTCGATGGAAAAAGGCGAGTCACCCAGCAAGTTTAAATCGAACCGGGGCATGGTTGGTGTGAACTACTTGCGATACGTAAACAGTAAGTCCTATATCGAAAATATATTTTCGTACTCGGCTACTAGTCAGTCAGATGACTCCTTTGATTTTGATACAAAAACCACATCCAGGCAGAACTTTGTCAACCAGGCATTTCGGGCTTCCCTTTTATATAATTACAAACTGAACTCAAGAAATACTTTTCGGATGGGCGTGATCGTCAATCACCTGGAATTTAATCTGTATGAAGGCGATAATGACGGAGGTAAAGCATTTCAAACAAACATTGATCAAAAAGGGAATACCCAGCTTTTGCAAGCGTATGGTCAGTGGAAGTATCGGTTAGCTCCAACGGTAACCTTAAATGCAGGCGTTCACGCTATGTTGCTGGCTCTCAATAGCCAGCATTCCGTGGAGCCAAGGGTAGGACTTAAGTGGGCTATGAGGCCAGGACATACTATAAGTTTTGGAGCAGGATTGCACAGTAAAACTGAGGCCATTTCCACATACTTTGCGCAAGTAAATGTAGGTGACGGAAGAACTGATCTGCTCAATAAAAATTTAAAATTAATGAAGTCTGCACATATGGTTGTCGGATATGAGTTCAGGCCGACAAACAGTTGGCGAGTCCAGACCGAGGCATATTATCAACACCACTACAATATTCCGATCGGACCGGCAAACACGACTTCCCCGTTTTTACTTCGTAATTCATTGATCAATGAAATCAGCGGTTTTGTAAATGATTCGCTAGCAAGTGATGGCAAAGGCCGAAGCTATGGTGTGGAGCTGACTATTGAAAAGTCGCTCACCAACGGGATCTATTTTATGAGCACCACTTCATTGTATCAATCAAAATATACAGGCAGGGATGGCATTGAGAGAGACAGTCGATTTAACGGGAAATATGTGCAAAATATCCTGGCGGGGAAGGAGTGGAAAGTGGGTAAAAACAAGACCAATGTTTTTGCTGCAAACATTAAGTTATTGGCCTCCGGTGGCAACCGCACAACGCCATTCGATGTTGAAAAATCAAAGGTTGAAGGTAAGCCAGTTAGGGATTGGTCAAAGAGTTACTCCGAGCAGTTACCCGGTTATTTTCGCACGGACATACGGGTGAGTTATACCAAAAATAATAAACGCACGACATCAACCATCTCCCTCGATATTCAGAACGTGACCAACCGGTTGAATCCTTATGATCGTTACTATGACGTGAAAAAGGATAAATTGATTCTGACAACGCAGACCGGACTAATCCCAATATTGAATTACCGTCTCGAATTTTAGTTGTTGCTTAAAGGCCCACACCATTTGATTTAAGTCCATCCTGCTTTTGTGATGTCTGGTCACGATAATTATGAACTCCATCCCAATTGATTAGATAACAAACTGGTCGTCAAGTAATTTAGGGTATCAGAAAGACGAAATCCTTCGGATTAAATAATCAGCATATTTATCTAAAACAAAAAAGCAATGGAAACGCCTCGTAACGAATTTCTTTGGAGAAAAGCCAAAAAAAGAGCCTCATTTCAAGTTCATCTTCGTACTTATTTGCTCGTAAATGGAGGTCTTTGGGCAATTTATTTACTTAGCCACGCACAATCCTGGGGACATCATACTACGCCCTGGCCAATTTTCCCCATGTTAGGATGGGGCATTGGATTGGCATCGCATTATTTTTCGGCTTATGGAAATGTGGATGAAAGGCATCTTGCGGAGAAGGAGTACGATAAATTGCTGAGAGGCGAAGGCTGAAATAAAAGGAATCCTGCCTTGATGCATGGAACTCATGGATTCTCATGGAACGGTTATTTAGGTGTTGGTGGTGATTGATTTATGCAACGACCAAAACCAAAAACTGTTATGGAAAAAGACTTTCAAGACCAGGAGGCAATAAAGAAGCTGAAATCTCTGGCAGATGATATTCGTTTTTGTATGTATACAACCTACCAAAACGGAAAAATTGAATCCAAACCAATGACACCACAGGACATAGATTCCAACGGTGATATTTGGTTCTTTGCAAGTGAAAAGGACATGGCGTCGGGACAAGAGCTGATTTCAGAATCGGTTACATTGATTTATTCTGATCCGGCAAAGAGCTCTTACCTGTCTATTTCGGGCCATGCCGAAGCGGTCGAAGATGAGGCTAAGAAAGAGAAGCTATGGAATCCTATGGCCAAAGCATGGTTTCAGGGTGGTAAAGACGATCCGGATTTGTTAATGATCAAAGTTATTACTCAGGAAGCTGCTTATTGGGATAGCGGGTCATCCAAAATGGTGGTATTTTTCTCCATGATCAAGGCGGCTGTCACAGGGTCCACTCCTGACGGCGGTGATCACGGCACATTAGATTTGCTATAAAGTGTGACACAATAAGAAAGGCCTTCCCGATCGAAAGATCGGGAAGGCCTTTCTTTTAAGGCATACCATTTTTTACAGGTTATTCTGCACTTGCTTCTTCGTTTACGTAGGCTTCTGCAAGTTCGGTAAGTTTGTGATCTGCGTTGCCTTCCTGATCCAAAGTTTGCTGAAGAAGGTCTGCAACGTCGCTGTGGCCCAATGTGCGGGCAATGTTACGCAACGTACCGTACGACGCCATCTCATAATGCTCCACTTTTTGGGCAGCCATGATTAGTCCACAGTCACGTACCATCGTTCCTTTTTCGGTACTCTCAGCTATCTCATCGCCTTCCTCCAGTAGGCCTTCCATAGCAAGACATTTTTTTGCCTGCGCTTTTTCTCCGATCATTCCAAAAATCTCTTCCAGCCGGCTTACGTGTTCTTCAGTTTCAGTAGTGTGCATATCAAATGCGGCCTTTAACTCTTCCGAGGTTGCATTTTTAGACATTTTTGGAAGCGCTTTGACCAGATGCTTTTCGGCCCAGTAGATATCTTTCAAGCCATCTAAAAACAGGTCTTTCAGTTTTTCGCTGTCTGATTCAGTGATTTTCACAGGTGTGCGGGTGGTCTTTTTGTTCGAAGTTTTCATAAGGTGACAAAGATTTTATTTGATGTGTTTATTTGAAAGTGAATCATTTAACAGTTTTACATTAGTTGGCCTCATTAAAATTTCTGTTCCAAACCTGGCAAACGCGTGCAAATGATCGAACGAAGATATTAATCTACATCTAACGGAGAAATTATGAATATACGGAGGAAATATGTGCTCAAATGCACATAGGTATACGTTTTGAGCGGGAGTTGCAATCGCTTAAACGTAACCACTATTGTATATGTCCAGGCCCTTAAAAATTGCCTTAGTTATAGTTGCTCTGATTGCTATTCTCACCATCGGAGGTGTATTATGGTTCAAAAAATACAGGAATGAAAATGAAAATCCTGTTTCAGGTCTTTTACCAAAAGTAGAAATGGGATTTGGGCACATCACAAATATTACTGACAGTACAATTGATTTGCGGCTGGATCTGTTGGTTCATAATCCCTTGCCTATCAAGTTAGATATCAAGGACTTCAATTATTTTGTTCAGATGAATGGTGTAACCATTGTTGAAAACGACTATACAAAACCGCTGTTAATCAAAGCGCATGATAGCGTGATGGTGGCATTACCAACCAAGTTGAAAATCAAAAAGCTGTCTATGGAAGGTAAGAGTGAGGCTGCGAAAGGAGAAGACAGTGCCAACTATCATTTTGAAGGACTTTTCCATTTGCAGAAACCATTTTTAGGAAAAGACACCATTCGTTTGGCGATAGACAAAAGGTTACCCTTATATCAGTTACCCAAAGTTGAAATCGTCGGTTATGACATGGAGAAATTTCGTTTAAGTAAATCCGAGATTGTCATCAAGTTGAAGTTTACCAACAAAAATGCTTTTGGAATTCAGTTTCGTGATCCTTCCTACGTGGTGGACCTTGGCAAACAGAAAAGATTAGCCGAGGGTCATGTCACCAGTCTCACAAAGGTTCCTGCGAAAAAAAGCGAGTTTTTTGAGATTCCATTGAGCATAAATATGGGAAAACTGCTAAAAGCGGCGGGTCAATTGATCGCTCAGGGGAAGTCTGTACCATTCTCACTTTACTTCAAAAGTAAGCTCGCCTCGGAGAATGACATTTTTAAAAATTCCGATGTGAATATCGTCGTTGATGGCGAATTGAAGGACCTTGATAACGTTAAGAAGAATCTCGGAAAGTAGATTTCTCGGGCATCAGAAATGAGACTTTAACAAATTTTCTTTTTTTTGTTAATCCCGAATAATTGCGACTAAAAATTTCAAATTAATGTGGAAAATGAATTAAAATTTTTCGCAAATTCAGTATCTACGCATTTTCGCCAGTTTTCTTCAAAACATTTAATATTTCAATTCTTCTAAGATGCTTTCAGGGGGCTTAATCGCGTGTATTTCAACATACTTCCGTGCACTTAATTAAGTCTTTATTGACTACGTAATTATTTGATTTTGAATCCGATGCGCATTCAAATCAGCGCATTTATTACTGTATTTATGGCAAATATTAGAATTTGAATGTTTTTTGTACAATTCACTGTCAAAATTTTGTAACCCATTGTTTACAAAAGTGCCCTGACAGATAGCCGTTTAAGTGATGTTTTTGTCGAAAATGAATTGTCAATCTGACATTAATCTTAGCTCTTTTTCTTGATTTAATGCAATTTTATAAATATATGACCATTAAAATAATACAATATTATAGAGAAAAAAATATATTATGGTAAAATGTAATTATCTTATGATAAAAAAATATAATTTTGAGTTGTTAACTATTATTAACCTAACGTTCTATTATGAAAAAAATGTACTTGCGGTACAAAGGCAGCTTCTTTGTCTGCTTTCTGCTTTCTATTTTAGCCACGGGTGTCTGGGCGCAAGATCGAACAATTACTGGTAAAGTCTCTGACGATGCAACGGGTACCGGTCTTCCGGGTGCTACTGTTGCCATGAAGGGTTCCACCAGCATTGGGGGATCAACAGATGCTGATGGTAATTTTACTTTGAAGGTGCCTGCCAATGCTGGTTCATTGGTATTTTCTTTTATCGGGTATGTGGCCAAGGAAGTTGTTATTGGCAATCAGAGTGTAATAAATGTTCAACTTTTGAGTGATGTAAGTGCTCTTGAGGAGATCATCGTAACAGGTTACGGTTCTCAATCTAAAAGAGATATTACTGGTTCTGTGACAACGGTTAATGCAAAAGATCTTCAATCTGTTCCTGCAACAACTTTTGCACAACAGTTACAAGGACGCGCATCGGGGTTGAACATCGTGAATGATGCCACACCAGGCGGTAATGCCACCGTGCGTATACGGGGATTCGGTACTATTGGTAATAACGATCCTTTGTTTATCATCGACGGAGTACCTACTGAAAATCAAGGTAACCTGAACCCCAATGATATAGAGACGATCCAGATTCTTAAGGACGCATCTTCTGCTTCGATTTACGGCTCCCGTGCTGCCAATGGGGTCGTGATCATTACCACCAAACGCGGTAAAGTAGGTAAGCCTGTTATTTCTTTTAACGCTTACTATGGCACGCAGAAGGCTTATAAGGATGTGGAAGCTCTTAATGCAAAAGAATTAGGTCAGTATCTTTATCTCGCGGATAAATATGCTGGTAAAACCCCATCTCACGGCCAGTACACATTTGGCCCAAATGGTGAAGTGACCATTCCTGATTATGTGTTTCCAAGTGCTGGGAAGAACGGTTCGCCTGATGTAGATCCTGCAAAATATTCATTGGCACCGGGCAATATCTATGCGATTACCAAGTCTGCCGATACCAACTGGTGGAAAGAACTAACACGCACTGCGCCGATTATGAATTATCAGTTATCGGCTAGCGGTGGTTCAGAGAACAGCAGATATGCACTTCTATCGGTTACTTCAAACAGGATGGTATCGTTAAATTCATTGGGTACGATCGTTATACGATTCGTGCAAACACCGAATTCTCTGCATTAAACAAAAAATTACGCGTCGGTGAAAACCTGGCGGTTTCCTTTGACAACAGACGAGGCGGATTCGGTAACAACCAGGAACAGAATGCAGTTTCAGGAAGTTATAAACACCATCCGCTTTTGCCTGTCTACGATATCGCTGGCAACTTCGCCGGATCCCGTGGGTTGAACCTGGGTAATAACTCTAACCCATACGCTACCCTGTATCGGGAAAAAGACAATACCACTTATCGTTTACGCGCATTTGGTAATGTGTACGGTGAAGTGGATATTATTCCTAATTTAACAGTTAAAACCAGCCTTGGAATTGATGCAGTAAGTCAGCGTGGTCGCTACATAGGAAGAGCTAACCCCGAATACGTGGAGGGTAGCTTTGTAAATAGTTCGACTTCAACGGATCAATATTCTTACCAATGGGTTTGGAGTAACACGTTAAATTATTCGAGAAACTTCGGAACTAAACATAAAGTTGACGCTTACGTCGGAATCGAGGCAATTCGCGAATTTCAGGAGGAGTTTGGCGCATCCCGTCAGGGCTATGCATTTGAAATCCCATCGATTATCAACTATCTGAATCTTGGAGATGCAACCAAGGCGACCAATTATGGTGGCGTGAACAAAGATTACAGTCTTTATTCACAATTTGGTAAATTGAACTACGCTTATGCCGACAAATATTTGTTTCAGGCGATCTTGAGAAGGGATGCTTCTTCACGTTTTCAGCAGGCTTCCCGGAACGCTGTGTTCCCGGCATTCAGTTTTGGATGGAGGTTATCAGATGAAGCATTCATGAAAGACGTTTCATTTATATCAGACATGAAACTGCGTTATGGATGGGGTAAAACGGGTAACCAGAAGATTGGAGACTACAATGCTTACACAACTTATCGTGCAGATATATTCCACGCAGGTTATCCGATTGACGGATCCGGAAGCCAGCCTACTATTGGATATGACGCTTCGTCATTTGGTAATCCTAAAGCAAAGTGGGAAACTACTACCTCGAACAACCTTGGTCTGGATGCAACATTCCTAAACAATGCTTTGACATTGGAACTTGATTTCTGGAATAGAAAAACAACCGATATGTTGTTCTCTACGCCAATTACATTTACGGCCGGAGATGCAAATGCTCCGTCTTTCAATGTGGGAGGGATGACCAATAAAGGAATTGACCTGGGTATCAGCTATCGTAATACATTGATGAAAGGGGATATCCGATACGGTGTGTCATTCAATTATTCCATGTACAAAAACCAAGTGGATAAATTGGATGAGAGTCCTAATACCAAATATTTCGGCGCAGGATCCCGCGTTCCGGCGGTTACCCTTACACAGGCAGGACTACCTTTGTCTTCTTACTATGGTTACAAGATCCTGGGTATTTTCCAGTCTGACGAAGAAGCGAAAGCCTGGGCTCCATACGGAACTTACAACAAGGCGGGGAAATTTAAGGTGGCCGATATCAACAACGACGGTAAGATCACAGATGATGACCGTACCGTTATTGGTAATCCTCACCCTGATTTCGTATATGGTATCAGCCTTAACGCAGGTTATAAAGCCTTTGACCTGACTGTCTTCGGTAATGGAGTAGTTGGTAATGAGATTTTCAACTATCAGCGTTATTTCAGTGATTTTAATACTTTCCAGGGTAACCGTGCAAAACGTGCGCTTTATGACGCCTGGCAGCCAACGCACAAGGAAGGTACTGTACCAATTATGGATGCGGATGATCAGATCAGTAGCCGTCCTTCGAGTTATTTCGTGGAAAAAGGTACCTACTTCCGTCTGAAGAATGTCCAGTTGACTTATACTGTTCCTAAAGTGTTGGCGTCTAAAATAGGATTTGGCAATGCTCAGATCTATATCCAGGGCCAAAACCTTTGGACTGCTACAAAATACACCGGCTTGAATCCTGAAATTCAGAGCGGACAGGATAATACTTTGGGTTTTGACGGAGGTTACATGCCTGTGTCGCGTACTTTATTGATTGGACTGAATGTATCATTCTAAGTATTAACTCAAAATGGCGTTAAATAAAAGTAATATGAACACGAAATATTTAAAATATATACTTCCCGTAGCCCTGGTTTTTGGCGTGGTTCTTTCCTGTCAGGACTCTTTCTTATCCAAAGATCCTCAGGGTCAATACAGTCCTACCGCCTTGAAAACACCCAGTGGCGTTGAGGGGATTTTGATTGGCGCTTATGCGATGCTTGACGGGCAGGGGCTCGATGGCCAGGATTCCTGGAACAACGACATTCAAAGCTGGGTATTTGGCGGACTTGCTTCTGATGACTCTTACAAGGGCACTGATGCTGGTGACCAGCCTGAGCAATCGTTTATCGAAAAATATGATTTCCAGCCTACCAATAACCACATCAAGAATAAGTGGAGAGGTTTGTACAAGGGAATTGCAAGGGCTAACGACGCGTTAAATACACTGACGGAGGTAGCTGCTGTTACCGCGGACAGAAGAAAGCAAATTATTGCAGAAGCGAGGTTTTTACGAGGTGTTTATCATTTCGAAGCTAAAAAAATGTGGAAGACAATTCCATATATCGACGAGAAGACCTATAAGCTGGATGATCTGGAAAGTACCAAGGTGCCTAATGACAAGGATGTGTGGCCTTTGATTGAAGCTGATTTTGTAGCTGCAATCGACGGGCTCCCTGAAACTCAGTCTCAGGTTGGACGACCAACCAAATGGGCGGCACGCGCATTTCTGGCTAAGCTTTATATGTATCAGGGATGGAACGTTACCACAGGTGTTGCTAACACTGTAGCGTTGACGAAGGCAAAAACCATTCTTGATCAAATTGTCAACTCTGGTAAGTTCTCCCTAATGCCCAACTTTCAGGACAACTATCTGATCGCTACGCGGAACAACAAGGAGTCTATTTTTGAAGTGCAATATTCTGTTTCCAGTGCATCTGGCGACGCTGCATCTGCTGGAGTAGGTTTGGCTCACCCTTATATCGACCCATGGGGCTGCTGCGGTTTTTATCAACCTTCACAAAACCTCGTGAACGCTTATAAAACGGATGCAGATGGTCTGCCATTACTTGAAACTTTCAACGATACGGATGTAAAGAATGACCAGGGATTGAAATATACAGATCCGTTTACACCTTACGCGGGAAATTTGGATCCTCGTTTAGATCATACAGTGGGAAGAAGAGGTATATTGTTCAAGGATTTCAAAATTCATGGCCCCGACTTTATCCGCGATCCGACTTATGCAGGTCCATACTCTCCTAAAAAGCATATTGCAGAAAAGGCTGGTTTTGGTATCAATGGTTGGGGTAATTTGTCAAGTAATAACTATCGTATGGTTCGTTATGATATGATTCTCCTTTGGCTTGCTGAGGCGGAAGTTGAACTTGGCAATCTCGAAAATGCCAGAAAGCTTGTCAACCAGATCCGCACCCGCGCGGCGAATCCGGCTTCGTTTGTTAAAAAGGCAGTACAAGGCCCGGCTTCGAGAGATGACTTTACCGTTCTGAATGAGCCAGCAGCGAACTATGTAATAAAAACGTATGACAAACCATGGACTGATGCAGCGACTGCAAGAAAAGCAGTTCGTTTCGAGTCAAGGCTTGAGTTTGCCATGGAAGGACACAGGTTCTTTGATTTGCAGCGTTGGGGAATTGCAGCTGAGACACTTAATAAGTACGTAGCAGTCGAAGCGACTAAGCGTATCTATAAAAAAGGTGCAATATTCACCAAGGGTAAAAACGAATATTTCCCGATACCTCAGGAAGCGATAGACCGCTCTTACAAAGCAGGCGCTGCTACACTGACACAAGATCCGGCATATAAGTAATAGAATCTTATTAGGGAATGAAGAGTGAGGGAGATTTCTCCCTCACTCTTTGCTTTATTGAGGGGTTGTTCTAAAAAAAGAAGAGAGTATTTAAAATTTTGGTGGAAAATTTCTGATTATAAGCAAGTTATCCACATTTTCATGTAGACCTTTCTAAGTTTCCAAACGCAAACAACTTGAATTTACTAGAATCGAACTTTAATTTTTGAGGAGTATTTAAACGGTATTTAAGTTGATTTTAAATTATAGTTGAACTTTTCGGCCTTAAACTGATCTAAAAACAGTAAAAAGGCTTATTCTATCAATAGAAGAGTGTTATTGCTTGGATATTTTAGCCTCTAGGTTATTAATTCGATCTTCCAGCTTACCAATAATTTCCATTACCGAATCTGTTTCATTGGACAGGTTATGACTGAGTTTACAAACCACTTCAAACAATGATACAATATCACTTTCCGCTATATCGAAGCTTTTATAAAGCCTGTTATCTGAACGGCAAGTGATGAATCCAAGCTCTCTTATTCGGTTCTTAAGCCTTTTTACGACGATTCCCCTTTCCTTTGACACAATTACATAGATATACCCATCTCTAATTGAATAAACATCTGATTCAGAAACTATTAAGGTGTCATTGACCTGTAATGTTGGATACATACTATCGTTTATCACCGTGATTCCGATGTGTTTTTTCCCTCTTTTCAGCATTATATCAGGTAGCTGGATGTGCATTACAGTTTCTGGGAAGTCCTGCGCAAAGAACCCAGATTCTGAACTTCCAGCTGCTGAAATGTCAATTATCGGCACATCTATTAGGCGACTCAGCCAGTCTAAATTTGTAGTTATCCTGTTTATTGAGGCAGATTGATGAGAATTCAAATCATCGTCCAAAAGTAACCCTCCTTCGTGTAGACCTTTCCTTTTGTTTTTGGAAATAGGTCTACTAAAAGGTCTACTATTTAGGTCTACATCCTCATTTTCTAATCTTGGAATATTTATATTTTCCTCTTTTTCTTCAGTCGTCTTAACTTCCTTTGGTGGTTTTTCATCCTTTTTAACTATTTCCGTAACAATGTCACTGTACCCGATTGGGAAATCTGGAATTTCGGTATTGTGACGAAGTAAGTGCACTGCACGCTCATTGCTGGCTGTGAAATCCCAAATTGATATATCATCGTTAAACAATGATGATATGTTTATCCCGGCCGAATCCAGAAAGGAGATATATGAGTTTGGTATAAATTCTCTTTTACCGTTCTCCAACCTGCTGATATCGTTTTGATTGACACCTATCTTAGTAGCTGCCTCGGACTGTTTTAGGCCCAATATTTCCCGAGCGCTCTTCAGTTTTCTAAAAATCAAATCCATTAAAAGTATTTTTATAGTTATTTTGGATATATACTTTTTATGTATATGTTTGCAAACGTAACCATTGAGTTGTACGCAAAGCTAATTTATTTTATTAACTGATTAAACGGTAAATTTTATGTCGAAGACGGAAAACATTGCAAACCCGACTGAGGAGCAAATCCAGAAATGGAAAGATCAGTACGGACAAATCTATCTCATTGAGGTAGCAGAGGAGCCGGAAAGCTTTGAGGCTAACACCATGCCAATGGAGCTAGACGAATTGCCAAAATTGCAAGGATGGCTCAAAAAGCCAGATCGTACGATCCTTAACTATGCCCTGGTGAACATGTCAAAGAACATGATTAATGCCGGAAAGTCGATTCTGAATAGTTGCTGGCTTGGTGGTGACGAGCGATTGTTAAAAGGGGACGGGCATGCAGCAGCGGCGGCATTGCAAGCGGTTGATTTAATTGAGATTTACCAAAGCAAGCTAAAAAAGCTTTAGAGGATGAGCCGGACATAGATCACGGCTCATCCGACGACTCGTTTCGTGTAATGAGTACCTGGATTAGGCACTATTTTCACGTAGACCCGTACAAATTAAGACCAAAAGAGTTTGGTAGGCTTTGGAAAGAGGCGGAGTACATTCTGAATCAAACCAAACCTTACAAGGCAGACAAACCAAACTCATAAACTTGCAGTTGATTTCTAATATAATCAACTGTAAGTGAGGGTTTACGATAAAATAAAGTGATTGTTTTTAAAGAGACGTTTTACAATTTTAAACATGATAGGCAATGAAATACAATCCAAAAATAAGGCTTGCCGATTATAAAATCGTGGCCGAAATAACAGGAATGAGTGCCATAATGGTTAGGGCTGTTGCCTCCGGCCGTCGTAATAACACGAAAATTAAAAAAGCGATAGAAGAATTTACCGAGCGTAGAGATGCTGTTATTGAAGACCTAAAAGACAAATATCAACCGTTCGTATAGCACATGAAAGTGATATTAGGTGAGGTCTGGCTTGAATATTTCGATTTGCTAAATGTAGGAGTGAAAGAGGATACCATAAAAAAGGGCTCTTATCGCAAGTCTCCACAATGGCAGACAATAAAAGACTCCACAGATAAAAGAAGGAGTTTAATCCGCTACAATACATTGCGTCAAAGTTACAAGGACTTGGTAAAGACTCAGCTGTGTTATGGATTAGAGCCGTATGAATGGTTGAAATTAGCTAATCACCCATCATCTAAGGTGTTTCACGGCCTTAAGGGGGAATTTGGCAACGCCGAAATTACGGCCATTGCCAAAATTTGTAAAGTGTCTCATAACGCTGTATATGAGGCTATTGAACTTGGGTTTACTCTCAAACCTCGGGTTATAGACGTAGCGTATGACTACTATCTTAATAGAGAAAAATTAGTAAATAAACTATTAAATAAGTACCGTAACGCTGGGAAGTGATGAGGATTATCGAAGGTGAAGTCTGGCTAGAATATATTGATTTGCTGAATGTTGGGGTGAAAGAGAAAACCATAAAAATGGGTGCTCTCCGCAAGTCTCCACAATGGCAAACAATGAAAGACTTCGTTGATAAACGCAAACGCTTCATTCGCTACGAAACACTTGACCCGAAGTACAAGGATGCCATTAAAGCAAAGTATTGCGGTGGTATGGAGCCGATTGACTGGATAAAGTTTCAACAGGACGTTAACAAACAAAGAGCAAAACAATCAGTAGCATCTACCCTGCTTGAACGCCTTCTTAATGCTTGTGAGACTGGATACAAAAAATATCAATCCGAATTCCCAGCAAGGGAGGGCAAGCAATTAAAGTCGTTATCAAGAGCAGCCGCGATTTTGGTTGAAACGGCCCAATGGTACAAGAGAAATGAGATTTCTTTTAGCGATTACGAAGCTGTTAAAGAGGTCGCAAAATGGGTTAAGGACGTAAAAGACGAATATTTTGAGTTTAAATATATCCCGACCTATCATCTTAACTTGATGGAAAAACTACGGGCTTATGCAGTTGAAGGCAAGAGCATTAATGAGGTGATTGTTGTACCAAGGGAAGGTAATAATAACCGCTCATTTCATAAAGAGGAGAAGTGGTGGAAGGAATTAGCGATTTTCTACCGTATGGATGACCGGAATTTCACGCAAGCGCAAATCTTCCGGAAGATCAAAAAAAATGCTATACGGGCACAAAAGGGCTATCCTAGCGAATCAATTCTTCGTCAATTCATTGGAAAAAACGAGCATTTGACCGTTGACGCTCATTCTGACTTAAATAATAAGCGCTTACAGCGTCATCGTACAAGTATGCCGATGTTAAAGGCAATGTTTTCAGACGATTGCTGGGAAATGGACGGTACACAGGTGCAGATCGTAGGCCATGCAACCGGAGCCAGGACAAAAGACGGCAAGAAAGAGGTTAAGCATCTTTATGTTGTTGGAGTCCGTGACGTATACAGCGGTGCGTATTTGGGATGGTGGTACGGATATAGCGAGAGTGAGCATGCGTACCGTAGTGCCTTAAAAATGGCCGTTGATGTAACCGGACGACTTCCTTATGAATTGCGTTATGATCAATTTCCGGGTAGCACTTCCGCAGGCTGGAAAATGATGGCAGGTACAAAAGACGATATTGGATTGCTTCAAAAATATGGTGTTAAGATAACAAAAACCAGTAAGTCAACAGGCAAGGCGCACGCTGAACGCGGTTTTTACACTTTACAGCAGGTATTTGAAGCAGAAAAAGACGGTTATATAGGTCATGGAATAAAATCTAGCCTTTCCCATGCGAGACCAACGGAAAGCTATATTTTGAGGACTCAAAAATCTTTGCTGAATAACGGCTGGAACTATGAGCAAGCGGCACTTAGTCACCTGTCAGTCATGACAGAATATAATCATACGCCATTAAGCGAGTATAGCCGTAAACACCAGAATCTTACGCAATCGCCTTGGTATTTATATGAGAATGGACTTGATGAATGTGGCAAAGCAATTGGTGCTCTTGAAATATCTGATTTGTTTTGGAATGCCCGCAAGGAAGGCATTAGAAACGGTAAAATTGAATTTACCGAAAGAGGTAATACGCGCCGTTACTATCTGGGAGTCAATGAATTTGACCTGCTCGAATACCAGCGCGAAGGCGTAACACTCACGATTAGACACGATGCTTACGACTTTTCCGAAATCATGGTTTTTGATAATAGCGGCAACTTTTTAGCTAAACTTTCTGAAAGCGAAGGCCTTCAAACCTATGGCAAAAATGCTGATTGGGAAGCGGTAGCGAAGTGGAAGCAAGAGCAAAAGGCTATTACCAGCAAGAAAAAAGAGAAATTGAGCGCCTATGCGTTGTCGGAAGAAACGATATTGTTATTGCCTGCATCTACTGAAAAACAGGTATTTAATGACGCTCAATCTAACTATGTCCATCAAAATGGCGGTGATTGGCTACCCCCAAAAAACATGCCTAAACCGAAGGAAAAGTACGTTGAGAACGGCAATTATGACGATTTCGACCCGGAAGAATTCATATTTAATCAAAGGTAATTAAGCCCTTGAACGGGGGGGATTCCTATTAAAAAGCAACAATTAAACACAAATATGTCATGGTTAAAGAAAAAGAAACAGATGGAATAATTCCCATTTCTGGACAGACGCAAGCGTCAACCGCAATAGATTTTAAGTCGGTAGCATTAGCCTTAGGCTTGTCAGAAAGCGCGACTCCTGAGGAATTGACAAAGGCAATTACCGAGATGGTTGCTAAAAACGAGTCACTGGAATCCGCTATTAATTTAAGTGACGGCGTGAAAATCAGAACGCTAATTGACGCTGCATACAAAGCTCATAAAATAACCGATTCCGACAGGGATCACTACCTCAAACTTGCTGCGGATGACTACGATGGTACTAAGGAAATATTGGACGCGATTGAGCCACCAAAGTTTCAGAACGAGCTTTAACTGAATTATTTACTTTTTAATCACAAATAATATATCCAATGCTAAACAAACAAATACCTCGAAATACCCTTTTGTTAATGGGTGTTAATGATGAAAATGCCAGCGATGAACTAATCGTGGGTGCAATTGGTGGACTGCTTCTCAAGATTTCACGACTAGAAGATCAGGTTAAACAAACTCCTCAAAATCAGCAAATTGGTGATCTAGAAAAAGATAAGGCTGAATATCAATTGTTGTTTAAATCAAACGGCTTTGTAGAATTGAAAGCCAGCAATCCCGAAAAATTCAAAAGGTTGTTTAAGGCGGAATTCGGAGTAGAACCGGTCAATGAAACCATAAAAAAGGATGTTGCACCCATCAAAAAAACGGAGGGTTACAAAAATATTAAAGAAGATGTCGAGGAGTACGATGAGTTATTCTTTGATGGCAAATTGGGAGACCTGAAAGCCAAAAACCCTGAAAAATTCAGAAGGTTGTTTATATCCAAATACGGGAGCGAGCCAACAGAGACCTATTAAAAAAACAGAACCCGCCAATACTACGGCGGGTCTGTAACAATTACAATCTAACACAAATATAACATGATTGCTACTAGTAAAAAAAATGAGATTGTTGCCGCGCTGGAGCGTGAAAAGCAGCTCTTAGGGAGCATGTCTAATGTTGCAAAGAAATTAGGTATATCTCCTTCGACGATCAGCGCCAATTTACTCAAGCAAGAGAATTGGGCCAATATTTCAGAATCCATGTGGGCCGATATCGCGGCCAAACTTGGCCTAAGCCTGGTTAAAAACGATTGGGTTGTCGCTCCTACCGGAAATTACAAAGTAATGGTTAGCACCATGCAGATGGCACAAAGAGAGGGGCTTTTTCTAGCAGTCTCTGAATTTGCTGGAAGTGGAAAAACGGCTGCTATAACGGACTATGTAAGAAAAAGCCCGGATCACAGCGTGTATTCCCTGCAATGTGAAGAATGGAGCCGTAGAAGCTTTTTAAGTGCCCTCTGTGGTCAACTTGGAATATCCGTGGACTCTACAAGTCGCCACGAAAGCCTTATCGATGAGATTGTCCGGTTTTTCAAACAACGGGCAAAGGATGTGTCCCCACTACTTATTCTGGATGAAACCGATAAGTTAAAGCCTGCTGCACTGCGTTTTCTCATCATTCTTTACAACCGCTTGGAAGATGAAGTAGGCGTTGTCATGTGTGGAACGGATAACCTTGAACGCGAGATAAAAAGAGGCGTTAAACGGTCAGATAAGGGCTATGATGAGATTGACAGCCGCTTTGGCCGGACATTCATAAAACTGCGAGGTACAACCAAACAAGACGTTGCCCTGATCTGTCAGGCTAACGGGATCAATGACGAAACTACGATTGATAAAATTTTCTGTGACTGCAAGCCATTTCGTAAGCTGATCGGCAAACAATACATCGAGATAGTTAAGGATGTGCGCGATGTGAAAAGGCGGATTAAGATTGAGCGTTTGCGGATTATAAAAGGCGAGAAAAGTTCGACTGAAAGAGTCCTTAATGGTTTTTTGACTGACAATTAACATGTCAATCAAAAAGCCCAAACGCAATTTAAACTGCATTTAAACATTCCTTAAATCGAAACAAAATGAGCATTACAGATAAAATTCAAACCGTCACTGACGCTTATACATACCTGGGAGTGGATCGTTCAGAGATGACATTCCCCGAGCCTAAAAACGATATTCAAAGAGCTGCAAACGCCTTTGTTGATGCAACGATATTAACAGCGGCGTTAAACGAACGTAGAGAGCCTGATTTTGATGATTTAAATGAGTCAAAATGTATAATCGGCTGGGATATGCGCTCGGAAGCCAGCGGAGGCCCTGGTTTTTCCTATGACGTTTCCACAACATTCGTCCGCTCCGTGTCGCCAGTGGCCGCGTGCCTGGTCTTCTTTAAATTGGAAGTGGCAATCTATGCCGCGTCAAAATTCACAGAGGTATATAAGACGTTCATGACGTTCCAGGCATCTATTGCACTCCATACTATCGGATAAGAGTCTCCAGCGTCTTAGAACGCAATTTAAACGGCATTTAAACGACTATTAAATCAAATTATATGAGCATTATAGACAAAATTCAAACTATTACGGACGCTTATACAGCCCGTGGATTGAAAAGGGAAGAAACAATTATTGTTGAACCCAAAAATGAGTTTCAGGAGATCGCGAACTCCTTCATTGACGCACTGGTGCTGACAGCCGCTTTAAATGAGGGTAGAGAGCCTAATTACGCTGATCCAAAGGAAGAAAGGGTTTCCATCTGGTGGTATTTACGCTCTGTTGCTGCGGGTGGTCCCGGTTTCTCGTACCACGATTGCGTCTACGCTACCTCGTACTCGTTCGTCAGTGCCCGCCTCGTTTTCTTCGATTGGAAAGTTGCAAAACATGCCGCTACCAAGTTTTCCGAGGTGTATAAGCCCTTTATGACATTTCCAGACAAGCCCACAGTAAACAATTTCCTGATTAAATAAGTCAACGTTTAACACAATACGACAATGGAAAGATTTGGAATTTTAGAAATGGAATTTGTAGCCGATCTGCACAGGATCGAAGAAAGGGAGCAGACTAAATTTAGTGCCTTTCGAACCATTTTAGACAATAATTTTAATTTCATCCCGGCGGGGTGGTCAGTGGTTTTCTTGCGAAATACGCCTGTTCAAATTCTGCCTGACGCTCTTTTGATCGATATCAAAGAAATCAGTACCAGGGGCTTTATGCATGACTCTGAAGACAAGCGTTTAGTATGCCTTTACGATGCGAATACAGAAGAAGGCCGGGCAATGTTCCGGGCTATAATGGGGCTTGTTGTAGGTTGGTTAGACGCTAACATGTAAGAAACCATGCAAAGGTTAAAATCTCAAAACAGCCGTTTTCATGGTCTAATTGGCAAATTAAAATTAGACCCGGACGAAAAAAAGGAAATTGTAAGTTGGGCCAGCAATGGCCGGTGTATCAGTAGCAAGGATTTAACGGCTACTGAGATGCGGAAGGCAATAGATAAGCTTAGTGGTCTTTACGATTCCCGTATTGCCAAAATGCAGGCAAAAGCAAGGGCAATTTCCAACGATCTAGGACTCCTTCCGGTGGTCAATGGTAAAGTGGACTATACAGCTATGAACACCTTCATAATGAAGATTTTTAAGGTCAAATCCATTTTCGATCTGGATTATAAGCAACTCATTAACTGCATTACTGCGCTTGAAAGGTGGAGAGATGGCAAGACTAAAAAAATGGTTAACGCGGCCTTAAACGGTAATTAAATACTATTTAAATCAGCGATTAATAATGAATAACCCCACTAATTACATAGATAGAAATGGACAAGGAACCGGAATACGAGCATGAACATCCCGGCTGGGAGCAAGAGAAAAGCGAAGAATATCAGATCAGATATTATAAAAAATTGATTGAAAATAGACGCAATTGGGCCGATATAATGCAAGGAGGGCTTGCTGACTTAAGATATTTAATTGAATTCAGAAAATTTGAAGTGAGTCAACAAGATTTTTCCAAGGAAAAGGAAAATATCGAAGCAAAAACAGCTATAAAAGCGTGTACGAACTAATTTAAATCCTTCTTTGACAATGGCAAAGCGCTATTCTGACCTCGATAAATACCAAAGAAGGGGTACATATTCAGACCTTAAATTTGAACACGATGCTCCTGGGTGGGAAAACAAGCATTCAAACCTTTATAAACTCATTTATTTCAAGAAATTATACCGGCAACTTGAGGAGTATCGCAAATGCCAAGACCAGGAATATGAAGACTTGCGAAGAATGTTCTACGGTACCAGAATTTTAGCGATAAAGCCTTTTAACCCACAGGCTCGAAGGCTACAATGGTTTACAAAATGCACGTTACATCTCAATTAAAATAAAAATACCCGATGCGGATCGCAACAGGCTTTTTGAATAATTACCTAGTCGTACATTTATCGAGGGTTACAGGTAGGTCAAATTGTCTAATTCTACAAAAATTGCATTCCATTTCATTTTTTAACAAATAATAAATCAATCAATCAAAACCAATTTTAGCGATGAGCAACACAGTAATTGAAGTAAGCAAGGAAAATGCATTAGAGGCATTTGAGAACTCGGAGGGCGAAACTAAGGAACTACTGGGAAATTTGCTAGGCAAAAAAAACCTCGCCTTAAATATTATGGAGAGAGTTAAAACCTACCATAACGCCTGTAGTGAGTTGAACATCTCACCATTAGGATCAGATGCTTTCTCCCATATACTCAACGCAAAAGACCGGGCTAAGGTAGCAGCATACCACGAGTTGACAGTAATCGTAAGGGCGTTAAATGAAGGCTGGGAACCTAATTTTAAAAAGCCAGAAGAAATATTTATGCCAATGTTCGGCTACCGGAAATCTCCTGTGGCTGGTAAGCTTCAATTTGTATTCTTGCAGTCAGATCCACTATGCAATTTTAGTACGTCCAATGGGGCACAGCTGAGCCTCAAAAATAAAATATTGTCAGATTATGCAGGTCGGCAGTTTATTGAATTGTACGGCTCAATTTAGGCCTTACATCTCAACTGAAACGAAAAAACCAGATGCGAGTGACAACTGGTTTTTTATTTTTATCAAAATCTTTAACACTAACTCTATAAAAGTAAGGCAAATAATCAAACATACAAATAAAATATAACGAAAAAAGTCCAGATGTACGTTTTGGGCTTTTTGCGTTATATTTGTAATCGGGTACTTTCAATAAGTCCCTGATTACAAGCTGACGAATAACCCACTATTGAATTTACCTCTCTATGACAGTAAAGAGTTTGGAGCAAAGAAAGAGAACCGCGCCGCGGAACGAGCAGATTAGAAAAGAGTACAATGAACTGTGGAAAAAAGGTATGAGAGCAGAGAGGATTTTTGAAGACCTAAGCAAAAAGTTCTTTTTGTCAGTCAGCACCGTTGAGAGTATAGTTTTTAAAAAAGGGGTTTATGCCGATTTCTGAGGCATAAACCCCTTTTTAGTTTTTTTTGAGATTCAATTTTAACCCCTTTATAGATGACAAGGAACTATGAATTTATAATGAGCCTGAGGGACAAAGTTAGTCCTATCATGGATCGCCTCGCTCAAAATTACGGCGGGAAAATTAGCCAAATGACGCAAAAAATGGATGCGTTAAATAATAACACCGGCAGGCTAACCGAAAAGTTTGCCAAGGTTGGGCAAAGCGTTGATGGCATGCGTAATAAGCTGGTTAAATTAGGGCAAAACCACTCCATTAAAATTGATACCAGGGACATTGATAGAGCTGAAAAAAAAGTAGGTTCTTTATTCAGCACCTTTAAAAGCGGCTTTATGGGTGGTATCCTCGGAGGTCTTACAAGCGGGTTGGCCTTTGAAGGGCTGCGAGGTCTTGGACGTGGCACCCTGGGAGCTGCATTAAATGGATCAGAGACGAGTTTCCGGCTAAATGAGTTAATGGGAGGTGCGGCCCCGGTAAATAGGCTTACGCGTCAAATTGATGCCTATGCACCCGAAAGACGCAATCAACTGTTAGATGCAAGCACAAAACTATCAGGTGCGGGTATTTCCGAAGATAGGTTAATGCCTACCTTGAAAATGCTCAACAACATTTCAGCACTAACAGGTCAAAGTGTTGGAGAAATGGCCCTGATTCAGTCTAAAATCAAGGCTACGGGTTATGTCCAGGGTGATGAGATCAATCAATATAAGGAGCGGGGAATTAACCTGAATCCCTACATTGCCAGTCAAATGGGCGTTAACGAGAATCAGATTGCAAAGCTACAATCCAAAGGGCTAATCACTTATGACATCCTGGATAAGGCTATGCAAAAATATGCTGGTACGGGTGGCAAATTTGGCGGAGCATACGAGCGTAGGCGCGATAGTACGCCCCTGGGGAGAATCGAGCACTTGTCAGGCAAAGTAAATACCAGGTTACGGGAATTCGGCTCGGATAACCTGCTACCCATGCTAAATAAAGGGCTCGATTTTGTTGACAAGCTGTTTGAAAAAATTGGCCCTCTGGAAAGATCATTCGGCACGCTGAAAGAGGGGGTAATGACCTTTGGCCGTTCAATGTATGATGTGCTGGTAAATATGGGCTGGTTTAATTCAAAGGCCTCATTAGCTGAAAATTTAGTAAATACAATGGCCTTTGCCGTTAGAACGGCGGGCGGTATCTTTCAAACCGTTGGCGGGGTGATATCCTGGTTTGCAAATAACCCTCTGGCACAATTGACAGCAGGGCTATTTACTGTATGGCGGCTGATTCCTTTCATTGATAAGGCTTGGATTGCCTTAAACAAATCCTTTTTATTCACTCCCTTGGGTGCCGCTATCGGAACCTTTGTCGCATTAGGAGCGGCAATATATACCGCTTACGAGAAGTTCGAGTGGTTCCGAAAGATTATCCTTGACGGGTGGGAAGGCTTAAAAGTCTTCTTCAGTGGCATTGGTGGGGTGTTAAAATATTTCATGATGGGTAATTGGGACATGGCGGCTTCTCTGTCGAAAGCAATGGATAACGAGGCGGATCGGCGCGGTAGAATGTCAATTCTCAACGACAAAAGGGAACGCAGCGGCCACAACGAGCGCAGAAGACTAAGAGAGAGCAATTATCAAGCCGGAAAGGATCAGGAAACGCTAAATAATGAGTTTAACGCCTTTAAGAATAACGAGAAGCCTACAGGCGGATTAAATGAGGGGATATCCTCCTCTGTTGGTAATTCAAAAAGCAACTCCATAACGATTAATATAAAGTCATTGATTGAAAAGTCAGATGTGCATGTAAACTATTTTGATGAGGCAATTGATAATATAGAAGGTAGGTTGATTGAAGCATTGCTTCGGGTTGCAAACAGTGGTACCCGTGTAGCAGCTCCATAATGATAGACGCCATTATTATTGGCGGTTAATCATCGTTTAAACACCATTTAAATAGAATATTATCATAACAACGTGCCACAATGAGCAATAGTAGTAGACAAGCAGTTTTGGAGCATTTTCTCAATAAAGATGCGGTTATTAATACATATCCGGCAACTGTAAAAAGCGTTTCAGGTTCCACCTGCACGGTTACACTTCTTTCTTCTGACCTGGAAATTGAGGGGGTTCGCCTGGTTGCAGACACCGACGATAAGGATATCTTTTTGATTACTCCGGCGATCGGTAGTACGGTACTTATTGGATGTATTGAAAATGAGATTTCGAACGCTTTCGTCTGTCAGTTTTCCAATATGAAAAGCGGCTCGATCACGATAGGCAGTACCGCTATTTCCTTCGATAAAGAAGCAATTGACCTAAAAAAGGGTAGTTCAACCATAAAGGTTAATAGCGACTCTGTTAGCGTTAAAAGGATCAATTCAGAATTCCAGGTTGATAGTACAGGTATTAATATGAAGACGCCTAATTCATCGGTAAAAGTTGGAAATGCGGGGGTTTCGCTACAATACGGTTTGTTGTTACCGGAAGGAAAGATTAAGATTGAATTGTCATCCAATGGTTCAATAATGGTCGATGATAAAACCCTGTTCGCATTCGATAAAGATGCGTTTGGTATGGGAAAGGAGAATTCATCGATAAGTTTTGGTGATACTGATGTCACCATAGGAGCAGATGATCAGGTCTTGTTACAACAAGGTGATTTATCGGTCGAATTAATTGGTGAGAAAGTTAGTATTAGCAATGCAGGAACTAGCCTAAAAGACCTTTTTGATGATCTGGCAAACATACTCCAAAATTTAAAGGTGGTTACCTCGACCGGCCCGAGTACGGTACTGTTTGCTGACTCACTAGCGGCTGTAATCGCATTTAAGGCAAAATACCCGTTGCTACTGTCTTGAGCGTAGTATATAATTATCAAAATGTGTTTTCGTCACTTTTAACAAGAATCAATGATAGACATAGTAAAAAATGCGGGTCTGGGGGCTTTACAGGGGGCTTCGGCGGTAACACTTAACGGCGTAGATATGAAAATGCCGTTTCGTATTGGGTTTACGGAAAGAAGTTTGTGGTTGTTGCCAATAGAGCCAATAGTGTCTGTTTCTGGCCGGAAAATAATTACAAGGAGGAAAGTATCAAAACAAAGCAACCCCGAAGGTGCTGGATCCGGTAAAAAGTTAAAAGGGAGCATTAAAGAGTGTTGGTCAACAGATGATTATACGATTCAAATAAAAGGCACTCTTTGTGATGCCAATACACCTGACGAATTACCAGCTCATATGATCAGTAAGTTGAATGACATGTGCAGACAGAATAGATCATTGATCGTTGATTGCAAGTTATTAGACAGTTTAGGTATTCATAACATGTTGGTGCAGGATATAGAATTTCCCCCAACTAAGGGAATTTCGAGGCAAGACTATATCATAAGAGGCATTTCTGATGCGGACTTCGAGTTATTGCAATAAAATAACTCGTTTTTTAGGTACTCCATATCCATTCGGGAGCGTCTAAAAAGTAGGTAATTTGTCCTTATAATTGGTGCGTAATATTGGAAAAGCACAAATAGCCAGAAAGTAGTAACTTATGTTTTTGGAAATGTGTACTTATGTTTTTGGAACTGTGATTGAATGACGCCAAACTTTTTGTGAATCATAAATTCGGGAATTGGTATGATTTCCTTTCTAAATCAAACGCATTACCTCTAAAGTCTGTAATTGACAACGCGCAATTTTCTTTGGAGAGCACAGCAACAAGCGTTGTAGAAATGAAACTCGACAATTCATTTTTCGACTTGCCTGCGAACTCAAAATCTGTAAAAAGTCCTTACTAACCCCAAAAAATCGGCTACCAATAACGAAGCTCGCACCGATTTGCAATCGGTGTGGTTATGGCTTAGCGTTTTCAACGAAAGAAGCAAAGTATATCAAGCCTATCCTGATTACCTCGGTTTCGCCTACTTCGTTCGAAGCTCGCCCCGATTTGTAAATCGGGGTGGTTATGGCCTAGCGTTTTCAACGCAAGAAGCAAAATATATCAAGCCCATCCCGATTAACTCAGTTTCGCCAGCATCGTTGAGCATTTTCAACTCGTTTTTGTGCATCATTCCAGCCTGTTGTTACCATTTCACTTTTGACGGGGACGGCCGAAAGCTGATTTAGTTGTTCTGTGCAATCTTTTAGGAAAATAGCTTTGTGTACATTCGTTGTATCACCAACGTGTTCAATTTTCTGCCAATTCTCCTGACCGTAAATTCATCAATATAATTCTTCCCCCTCTACGAAATAACATATGACTCGGGAAACGCGTTACAAACGCTAAACCATTTTGCCACCGACTTGAAATCGGTGCCAGCCAAGCCAAAAGTAAATCGGGTCATCAAGTAGAATGATAGCTTTTTATATTTATATTATTCTGCTATTCTTCCAGATCCGTTCCCTTAACTAATCATGATGACTTCAAGGAGAAAATTTATCAGTTCAGCTTCGGCGATTGTGGCAGGCGCAGGGCTTTCATCCGCCATACCTGCTTCGCTTTACGCTTCTCCAAATATTGTATCACCAGCAGACACCATCCGTGTTGGCGCGATAGGTATCAATGGAATGGGCTGGTCTGACCTGAGGGCGGTTCTAAAAAACCCCGCCGTTGAGTGCGTGGCATTGTGTGACGTAGACAAAAATGTACTTGACAAGCGCGCGGCAGAACTTTTAGCAAAGGGCATTACTGTTAAAACCTACGTCGATTACCGCAAGTTGCTCGAAGATAAAAGCATTGACGCCGTCGTAATCGGCTCTCCCGACCACTGGCACTGCCTGATGATGGTCGAAGCTTGTCAGTCGGGTAAGGATGTGTATGTGGAGAAACCAATCGGAAATTCAATTGCAGAATGCCGAGCCATGGTCGCGGCACAGGAGCGTTACAATCGTGTGGTACAGGTGGGGCAATGGCAACGAAGCCAGAAACATTTTCGGGATGCCATTGAATTCGTGCATTCAGGCAAGCTTGGTAAGATCGGTCTCGTAAAAGTTTGGGGATATTTCAACTACGGCACGCCGCTCGTCGCTCTTCCCGACTCCGCGGCACCGGCAGGTGTAGACTATGATATGTGGCTGGGGCCTGCACCAAAAAGGCCATTCAATCCAAACCGGTTTCACGGTAAATTCCGCTGGTACTGGGACTACGCCGGCGGTATACTGGCCGATTGGGGAGTTCATCTGCTCGACTACGCATTACTGGGAATGAAGGCAGGCGCGCCAAAAAGTGTGTCCGCAGCTGGCGGTATGGTGCTCAATTTCGGAGTTGATGCACCTGATACCCTCACAACCATCTATGAATACGGTGATTTCAATATTCAGTGGGAACATGCAATCGGATATGGCGCTGGAATTTACAACCGGGAGCATGGCATTGCCTTTATGGGCGGAAATGGTACGCTTATCGTCGATAGGAATGGATGGGAGGTCGTACCACAAGCAAAAAAGATGGAAGCAGTCCCATTACAAAAATCGTCGGACAATGGGTTAGACCTTCATGCCAGCAATTTCATAGAGGTGATCCGGTCGAGAAAACTTGAAGATTTGCATGCGCCAATCCAGATCGGTTCCAATGTTGCCATTTTATCTCAAATGGGAAATATCGCTTACCGAACCGGAAAAAAAATTCGCTGGGATGAGCAAAAAGGTAAGTTTGACGACGTTGCGGCAAATAAACTGATCACAAAAGACTATCACAACGGGTACAAGTTACCTGGGTGAAGATGCTGACCAAACCACGAGACAAAATCAAGGCCACCAGCATGAATTCAAATGCAGGGTGATTCGCTGGCCACTTTTGGGCTGCATAAAGTAGTTTCTGATTACTGAATTATCTTAATCCCGGAAAGTTTAACAGATATCACATTGAAACAAACGCGAAACGCTATCCTGGCATTCCTCTGCTTTGCGACGAGTCAAATATTCTGTCCTGCGACAGCTCAAACGAAACAAGACACCATTCCTTCCGTTGTCGCTTTCAAAAAGATTGATACACTCTCACTACACTTAATGGTTTATAAACCGGCAGGTTATGAGGCAAATAAAAAATATCCAGCAATCATATTTTTCTTTGGCGGTGGGTGGATTGGCGGCAGCGTGAAACAGTTTCACAAACACGCCATTTATTTTGCTTCCAGGGGCATGGTAGCCATCACCGCCGAATATAGGGTCTCGTCCCGAAACCATACCACTCCATTTGACGCCGTAGCCGATGCCAAATCGGCCATCAGGTATCTGAGAATGAACAGTTCAAAATTAAATATCGACCCCGATCGTATTGTCGGCGCAGGCGGATCGGCCGGTGGTCATTTAGCAGCAGCTGCGGATCTCACAAAACTAGACGAACCGAAAGAGAATCTGAGATTCAGTTCCCGGCCCAACGCGCTGGTTTTGTTCAATCCGGTCTTCAACAATGGCCCAGGCGAATATGGCTATGATCGTATCGGGGAGCGCTATCCCGAAATTTCTCCTTTTCACAATATCGCGAAAGGAGCAGCACCTTCAATTGTATTTTTAGGGACAAAAGATAAGCTTGTATCCGTCGCAACGGCGGAGCAGTACAAATCGAGAATGCTCGAAAATGGAAACAGGTGCGAACTTTACCTTTATCCGGAACAGGTTCATGGCTTTTTCAACACCGGTGAAAACTATATCAACACGGTGAGGAAGGCCGATATCTTTCTGGAATCATTAGGATATATTCGCGGTACGCCTACAATCTGAAAACGTAGATGCGGTTTAAAACGAGCCATCCTCTAAGACTTCGCCTGCACTGTGCGAAGTCTTAGAGGATGGTTTTTAAGATTTGGCACCCACCTTATCGTTTTAATAATTATATACCAATCCTACTTTGTGATCTTGACGAATTTTTGAGTAAAGACTTTATTAGTTGTAACAATTTTCATAAAGTAGCTTCCATTGGCGAGACTCCGAACATTGACTATCCTGCCTGGCTGTTTTATTTTTTTAATAACAGAACCAGATTCAGCGATAATTACAATCTCGCGGATTACCGAACTTTGAGGCAACTCCAATTCAATCTGCTCTGTTGCTGGATTTGGATAAATTACAAGGGCGTTGCTGCCTTCCCATGTCACTGAGATTATTTTGGAAAACGCAAACGTGCCATCCAGATCCAGTTGTTTTAACCTGTAATAGTTAAGCCCTGGCATAGGGAGTGAGTCGTTGAACTCGTATACCGACAAGTCGCTCGTCGTCCCGATTGCGCGTAACTGTCCAATTCTCTCGAAATTTTTAGCGTTAAAACTCCGCTGTATTTCAAAGCTATGTGCGTTGAGCTCAGATGTGGTTTTCCAGCTCAGGTTGATGTAGTTTTCAACTGATTTTCCCGAAAAACTAAATAATGTTACAGGCAAGGCCGACCCCAAACCGACGCCAACCGCACCCGTACCACCTGAAAAGCTGGTTATTCCTGTAAAAACGACTTGCCGTATTGCATTGACTGTGGATTCTGACCCGGTCAGTTCAATCGGGTTCCCGGAAATCCCGGTAGCCAGTAAATGGACCGCGGGGTCATAGGCTACGTTGGTGGTTTTGAACCATACAAAATCCGAAGCTGCCTTACTGTTGTCAGCCGCAAATTGGGCCGCGTCCGCAATTACCTTATCTTTTTCGGCTTGTAAATACGAGAAAGTAACGCTTACAGGGTTAGTAAGGGTGTTGGCGCCAACGTCGATATTCCAATATCTCGGCATGGTAAAACTACCTTTTGCCGATCCGGATGTCTGGGTGCTTGAAACCTGGTCCGTCGTCTTCAGCGTTAATATGGCTGCGTTTTTTGCCGCTTCATTTCCGTTCCATTTAACGCCAAAATAAGTTTGTGTTCCTTCCTCATTTGTATAGAATGTCCAGCCGTCTTCAGTTTGGCATGTTAAACTGGTCGTAATATCGCCTGTGGGTACCACAGCACTCGTAACCGGACTGTAATTAACCATTTGAACCGGATTTCCCTTATAAGTTGTAACATAATCCGGAGTAGCAACGGACCTGGCACTAATGGTGTATGATCCACTTGCCAGCTCTGTAAATATAGGGCTACTCTGCCAGATACCTCCCCCTTTGCTATATTCGAAAGTCCCGACGCCACCGGGTGTCACAGTTATTGAACCCGTGGCTTCCTTACATCCGGGAAGTACACGTGTAATCTTTGCAATTGTAAGTGGTAAAATAAACTGCGTTGCGGCATAGGTACAATTGTCCCCGCCCACGATCGTGTAGGACACCACAATGGTGCCGATACCGGTAGCAGTAAGTGTGTTTCCATCCACGGTGGCAGGGCCTGATACACCAAAAATCCCACCTGAAGGCGTAGCAGTGAGTGTCCGGGTTTCGCCTGTGTATAAAATCCCATTGCTGCTTGTAATTTCGATCGCTGGTGGCAATGCACCGTTCACGCCCGAATAAGTGAATGCATCCGGGTCGTCATTGATCACAGTGCCCGTGTTTGCTCCAATATTACTTGTCGCTGTCCTGTTGTCTATCAGCTTGTGTATGAGGCCCGCATTGGTAAACGTACCTGAAGAATTCACAACCGGCGGTACGGATTCGATCGCAGCACAAGCCTGGTTTTCTATTGTTCCACCCTGGTTATCTACACCTGAACCAAATGAATTTTTGAGGTAGAACTTACCACCATCCGCATTTGTCAATGTACCGGTGTTGCTGAGTGCATTCAAGTTGATTTTTCCAGCGTCCCCTATCCGCACCAACCCCGCATTCAGGAATGTTGCTGCGTTGGCGATGCCAGACAAGCCGATCGTATCTACGTTGGCAATCAACAATTGCCCGTTGTTGGTGAAGGTGCCCGCGGAATTGAGTATTCCGTTGGCAAGTATGAAGTTTATGCTGATTTTGCCACTCACAGTGTTGGTAAAGCCATTGCTGCCCGTTTCCTGAAGAATTCCATTTCCGAAAACGGAATCAATTTTCATCACACCTGAGTTTTCCATAGTTGCCCCGTTCCAGTTGCGAATTCCCTTTCCACTGTTCGAAAAGGCAAGAGACCCCTTATTTTTAAACGTTCCTGAGTTGTTCACGGCGTAGTCGGAGAAGCTCCGAAATGAAAGCATTCCTTCATTGGTAAGGCTTCCGGTATTGATGATGGGACTACCGATGCTATGCGCCGTGATTTTGGATCCTGCGCCAAGAGTCATTACCCCTTGATTATTGATAATCCCTGAACAAAAGTTATGAGAAAAAGTGGCGCTGGAATTTAATGTGCCTGTACTCAGGTTGGTGATCATCAAATCGGTATGGGAACCGTTATTGACAGAAAAGATGGTCTTAACTCCCATGGTAAAAATTCCGGAATTGTTAATCAATTTTCCCAGACTGAAATTAATTGCTATCGGAACATTGATCTCGGCGGTATCTTTATTATCGAAAAAATAAGTGGTTCCTCCATTAAGGGCAATGGACCCTTCGTCATGAATATAGGTGCCGGAATTATCCACCAACGCACTGCCTTTTGGGCCAAAACTTGTGATACATTTATTGTTAAAATTTCCGTTGTTGTTGTTAAGTATGCCCCTGTTGCCGTTATTAAAGTTGAATGTGCACCCAATAGCACTCTTAATAGTTCCGCTATTATTTATCTGGTAATTACTTCCGCCGTTAGAACTGATGGTGAGCGTTCCTGTTGCGTTGTTGGTAAATTTCCCAAAATTTGTAAAGGCATCCGTTGTACAATTGCTCAACGTCAGGACGGCATTGTTTACGATCTCTCCCTTTACGGTGTTGACCAAAAGCCCCTTTCCTGAGTTTTGGATCGTGAGCGCACTGGAGCTTTCCAGATAACCTTCGTTTTTGAAAATCAGCGCACTGTATCCGCTGGAACTAAAAGTTGTATTTGCAGTGGAAGTGTTGATGAACTTTGCATTTTCACGATTGATCACACCGGGAGTGTCATCGGTATTATTGGTACCGGTTACAGTGAAAGTACCCGCGTTATACCAGTAATTTGCATTGTCCAGAGAAGTTACGTTGCCACTAGCAATTCCAAATGTGGCACCTGCCTGATTACTTAGCGTATCCATATTGACCACGACGCTCCCCTGAGCTCCGCCTTTGGCAGAAAATGAAGAGAGATTGTTTACAGTTCCTTCGTTGTAAAGTGCACCCTTTTGTCCATTGTTTATTGTAAACGTCCCCAGGTTTTTAATTGTGGCGTTATTATAATTGATAACACTTGTCTCCAACCCTCCGTTGATGGTAATTGTACTTGAGCTGAAATTTTCTACCCAGCTGGAATTCTTCAGACGGCTGCCGGTCCCTTTTGATATCGTCAGGGTCTTCTTGTTAATTAATGATGCGCCGGTCTTGTTCACAAAGCCGTCGTTATAGGATGAGTCGATGATCACAGTGCCTTCGTTAGTAAGTTTGCCATTGTTTGTGATACCATCCGTGCCGGAGGCCACTACCGAGAGGTTTCCAGTTGTTGCGATATCCAGTTTAGCTCCAGAAGCAATGGTAATTGAGCGTGCCTTCGCTGTTGATGTAATGAGGGGATATCGCTCGCTGCCATTCGTAGGAATAATGACATCATCACCTGTTTGAGAACCTTCTGATGGAAAAACCGCAGGTATTGTGCTGTTTTCCAGCCAGTTTCCAAGCGTATGCCAATCATCACTCGAGGCGCCGGTCCATGTAAAAGTTCGCGTCGTCGTCTGGAGTTTAACAGCAACCTTTGGCACAACGTATGCAGGACATGCCGCAGGAGCGGCCACGATATAAGTGATCTGGTAAGCGCCCCGGGCAGAAGTATTCGTATTGATCGCCCCGGTGGATGCATCAATGATAAGTCCGGCTGGACTGGCAGAAAAGACTCCGCCCGCAGTACCGCTAAGCGTAACATTTGCATCGCCCGAAGAAATGATAAGCGGAGAAGCACCGTAGGAGATCGTTGTGAGTGGCACTACCGTAAGTGTCCGGCTTTCAGACGGGACGGGAGAACCCGATGGATCGGCCACACACCGGTAATATTTCCCTGAAAGTGAAAATGCGCTGACAATCTGAAGTGTACTGCTCGTGCTCGTAGAATTGATTTGATAGGCTCCCCCGGTTGTAAGATCGGTGGGTGAAGTGAACGCAAGGTCGTCCGATTGTTGCCATTTGAAAGTTGTTGATGCAGAGTAGGTAGCGGTAAAGGTAGCCGTGTACCCTTCACAGGCCGTTTGATCTTGAGGTTGCGTAGAAAAACCAATAGGTCCTGGCAAGAATTTTTCAGCACCCTTCCCAATAATTCTATCGACTGCGGCATTCTCTGATGGTTTGTACACATCACGATGTGTTTCGGTCTTCTTCGCTTCCAGTTTAACATTGTCGGAAAGAGCGACTCGGTCATCCAACAATCTTTGGGTCAATTTGATTGGTTTGGAATGGTCTTTTCCTGAGAGCGATCCGCAAAAAGCGAAGCATATACCTATGAATAGGTACGATTTAGTAAAGAATGGTTTCATAACGCGTTTTGAGTAAAATAAAGGGTTTGTTACGTGGTTGGCTGGGTTTCAGTGACTATTGCGAGGTCGGGTATCGTTTCGTTTTCATGATGAGCGGTTTTATGCCATTGTAAGGGAGAAAAAAAATATTCGAAATAGGCCTTGAAGCCCGCAGCTATTTGTAAAAACAGGTATCGGAATGAATCCAGAAAAACAATGGATGTCGATTTTCTTATTTCTAAACTGCTGTAAGTTCTCCTGCTTATTATTCCGGCTACCACCAGATTGAAACCAAATAATAGCCACAATCCGGTATTAAAAAGTGACTGCAGTTGAAAGGGCAGGTCTGATAAAAGCATGTAAAGTGGTATGTATAAATTAAAGAACGGCACCAATGCCGCACATACCATTGGGGACCAGAAACTTCGGGAGGCAGCGGGACTGAACCCTGACTTTGCAAATAACTTTCGCATGTGGACAAGTTGCGTTGTAAGCAAACCTTTGTTCCACCTTGTACGCTGGTTGATCCAGCTACTGATTTCGGACGGGCAACTCTCGGTTGTCACACTGTCCAAAAGCCTGAGTTGCACACCGTGACGGACCAATCTAACACTCAGGTCAGCATCCTCAGTGACGTTGAACGGATCCCAGGCTCCCGCATTTTCCAGTTCAGCTTTGGAAATAAAAAATGAATTACCTCCTAATCCGAAAGGTAGGCCGGACTCAGATAACTTTTGAAGCCTGCCATCATACCACTCATGGTATTCGGCAGCAAAATTACGCGTCAGCCAGTTTACCTCCTGATTTGATATTTTAATTTTGGCCTGGAGGCATAGCGGATATTCTGCTTCAGAGAGTGCCACAGCGGCCTTTCTCAGCTGATCCGGCTCCGGACGGCTTTCTGCATCGTAAACCGTCAGGTATTTACCACTCGCAACTTTTAGACCGTACAGCAATGCTCTTGCCTTTGTGTGAGGGGTGTTTTCCGGAATATACAATACGTCAAAATTGTAGGGAAGGGTTATAGCGGAAAGACTTTGCCGCGTAATGGTGTCACTTTCTTCGACAATAATGATGACCTGTTTAAGTCTGTCGGGATAATTAAGGAGGTCAATTGCTTTTAACGTTGCTTCTATTACTTCATTTTCATTCTTGAGTGGCACCAGAATTGAAAAGGAAGGCCATTGATCAGGCTCTGTTTCGTCGTAAAATTGTAGTTCAGAGCTACGCTCAGCACTGTTGTTGCTGATGCGGAAAACAAGAAGGATCAGGTAATTGATGAGACCGGCACAAAAAATACCTATGCCCAGGGACATGGGGGCGATGATGCCTGCCACTGTAACCGAAGTCCAGATTAAAAACAGCGTCAGCCGATTTAAGGGTTTTATCTGATGATACGCTGAGTAATTTTTTAATATCGACAGTTGCCGTTGAGCATACTCGTCAACCCGTAATCTTGGCTGACCGTCGGGTACTTTTATCAAGATGTAGGAAGGGTTAATAAGTTAGTAATGAAATGTAGATAGAATTAATGAAATATCAAATATCATAGTAGTACAACTTAATCGATATGTAGAAAAATTTGATTTTTTGGTAACTAAGTGTATGTATTTGATAAATTAATACAATAAATATACGAGGTTGTTGAGTCCGGTAAGTCAGATCCCTGTTGTAGAGAATCGAACAATTAACCGGATGTTCTCTCAGAATTTTTTTATGCCGGACTTACAATCAACACGGTAGTAAGAGGCTGTCAGATCCTTTTGAGTACGACTTGCCAACCAAAGCCAACGAACTGCCAAGGATGAAAAGGGTTTAACCCTAGTTAACAAACAGAACATGAATGTAAATAGCTGGATACCAGGACTAGAGAAGTTAATTGCCTTGTCACTTGCCGGAGTGTTGTGCCTGTTATTGGCTTTCAGAAACGCGCCGATTACAAATAACGAGGCTAAGGCAAAAACGCCAAATATCATTGTCATCGTCGCAGATGACATGGGGTACGGTGACATCAGGTCCTTTAATCCGGAATCACAAGTTCCGACACCCAATCTGGATAAACTCAGCAGCAGCGGAATGAAATTTACTGACGCGCATTCAGGTTCTGCTGTATGCTCTCCTACCCGTTATGGCCTGATTACAGGCCGTTATGCGTATCGGTCGTCGCTGAAGAAAGGGGTTTTGGGAGGTTACTCTCCTCCGTTGATTGAAGCAGACAGGTTTACCATTGCCGATCTGTTGAAAAAAGCAGGCTACAATACAGGTGCTATTGGGAAATGGCATCTCGGACTCGGCTATGTAAAAACCAATACCAACGTATCCGCTACCAGCCTGATTGATACCGCCAACGGATGGCCCACTGGAGAAGGCGTAGATCTGGAAAAACCGTTGCTTCAAAGCCCTAATGACCTCGGATTTGATTACAGTTATGTCATTCCCTCCTCTCTCGACATTCCGCCCTACATTTACTACGAAAATGGAAAGCCGTCAGAAAAAGGAATCGTAGAATTAGAAGGGAAAAATGCTCCCCGTGGCGTATTCTGGAGAAAAGGAAAAGCTTCGACAAATTTCAAAATAGAAAACACACTGGACCATTTTTCAGGTAAGGCCCGCCAATTTCTAGTCAGTTCGGCAAAAAAGAAAAAGCCTTTCTTCCTGTATCTGCCGCTGACGAGCCCGCATACACCGTGGGTACCTTCCGGAGAATATAAGGACAAATCAAAGGCAGGAATTTACGGAGATTTTGTGGCGCATACCGATGCGGTTGTCGGACAAGTATTGCAAACCCTCGACAGCCTGGGGTTAACAGAAAACACGCTAGTGATATTCACGTCTGACAACGGGGCGGACTGGAAACCAGGCGATAAGAAATTGTTCCCCGCCCATCAGGCCAATTATATTTTCAGAGGACAAAAATCAGACATCTGGGAAGGCGGTCATCACGTGCCATTCATTGCAAGCTGGCCAAATTCCGTTAAAGCCAGTCAGGTGATTGGTCAGACCATCTGCCTTACCGACCTTGCTGCCACTTTTGCCAGCATAACCGGGCAAAAATTGCCAGCAAATGCGGCCCAGGACAGCTTCGATTTCTCAGCGATACTGACCAGCGGCACAACCGCACCTGCTCCCCGAAAAAGTACCATCCACCACTCCATACAAGGCATGTTCGCCATCAGAAGCGGCAACTGGAAATTTGTTGACGGACAGGGAAGCGGTGGCTGGTCGAAGGATGAATCATCTACCGCAGGCCTTCAATCTCAATTGTATGATCTGAGCCAGGATCCTACTGAAAGCAAAAATCTGGTTGAGCAACATCCTGAAATTGCAAAGAAGTTGAAGGCGGAGTTGGACGCGCAGAATAATAGTGGTTATACGAGGCCTGGTGCTGTGAAGTGAATAAATTGGACGAAAATCTGCTAGTCTAAAGTTGCGTCTAAGAAAAAGCGAGCTGAAATACAGAGTTGTTTCAATCAGATTTTAACCGAAATAAACGCTTAGTACCAGTTATCGCGTTTTAAACGCTCAACCAATAACACCCCGATTACAAATCGGGGCGAAGTTGATCATTTCGATACAATCAGCTTGGATGTTCCGATCATGAATCCTGTCTCGTTAAAACATGTGAGGTAGTATGTACCGCTAAGTGACGAAACCGGAATTTTGAAGCCCGAGATTTTGCCATTTCCCTTCACCAGGTAACGCCGCACGACCTGCCCGATCTGATTGGTAAGGTTGACGGTAACGGTTTCAGCAGCAATGCCGGACAATGATATTTGTACCTGGGACTCCACTGTAACCGGATTTGGAAAAGCTTCAATAGCCTGAGCCGCTATTTCACTTTTCTGCGCAACGATTGCAGAATATGCATAAGAACCGTCAGCATCCACCATTTTTAGCCGGTAGTAGTTTATCCCGGTAAGCGGCATCAGGTCGGTGAAGGTGTAAACCTTTTGACCGCTGACTTCCGTTACCGCCACTTTACCGATTTGCCCAAAAACCTTGGCGTCATTACTTCTTTCCACGAGATAATAGGCGCTGTTGGATTCCCCGGTCACCTCCCATTTTAACAGGTGCCCCACTTCGGTACGACTGCTGGCAAAGTACAAAAGAGACACCGGGAGTGCTCCCGAAATCGCTACGGTGATATTGTTGGAGCTGACGAGCGGTTGGGTAACGCAGGTTTCATCCGATGTCATTGCGCAGCTCACGATATCATTGTTGGCCAGTAACGTAGAGCTCCAGACAGGCAATTGCCCGCTTTGGACCGAGACATTGTTTTTCATAAAATTGAACAAAGGGTTAGACCCTCCGTTCTGCGGTGTTGCCGTGAATGTGATCTGTGTGCCAGCGGGTACATTATTCGTTGAAGCAATCAGGGCCACGGCTGACGTTACCGGCCTCACGTCTATAGATATCGGCACACTGGTCTGGCAGGAGCCGAGCGTCCCTACAACTGTAAAGGTGGCAGAAGACGTCGGAGTAGCCACAACATTAGGTCCCACGCTCGTATTCAAGAGGTTGGCGGGAAGCCATGCATAGGTAGTGGCGCCGGATGCAGAGAGATTGGTGGTTTCGCCAGCACAAATCGGATTTTTGCTTACACTCACCGCTATCACCGGTGATGGGGCCACCGTAACAGCGACGACTGCTTCTCTATACTGCTGACACCCCCCGCCATTTACACTAAGCTTGATTTGATAAGTACCTGGTGTATCAAATTTAACGGATTGTAACACATTGGTACTGACAGCCGGAGAACCGCCAGGGTATTGCCATTGTAGCCCATTCTGATAAGTGGAACCCGCCGCATTGAATTCAATAATATTCCCTGAACAAATTGCAGTGGCCGAACTTGTAATGGTAGCAACCGGCGGATCGTTGGTTAACAGGGGATGAATAAAGAGTGACGCGCTCAGATTCCAGCTCCCCGCTGTGGTGTAGCGATACCATAGATTATCGGCCTGCTTTTCCCATATAGGTGAAGGTGTGGTCTGTCCGTTGCTATTGCTCAAAATCGACAGTTGATCCTTGACCGTACTTGTCCATTCCAGAGAAGTGAGGTCAACGCTTACAAACAGTTTTTTGGAAACTGGTAATGTCACCGGCGTTATAAATTCCACTGAGGTATATACGCTTGCTGTCACATCAGCCATGATTTGCCCCATTGTCAAATTGACAGAGCCAAGCTGCGCTCCTGGGCTGCCCGTCGTTCCGTCATAAATACGAATGGGTACCAGCTTTGCGGGATTGATCGTCTGCGCCTTACCAAATGCGATCAACACACCTGTCAAATACGTCACATTATTCGCTGACAGGTCGTAATACATCGCTTTTTCCTTATCCAGGTAAATGTTGGCTCCATTGATCCAGCCATCAGCCCCCTCTGAGGCACCCGTATAGTAATTTGTTCCCGTCCAACCGCCGGGAACAGGGAAATTTGGCCTGACGCAGCTAAGCGCTGGCCCGACAGTAACATGACCGGTTATTGTTTTCGTATCAGGGCCATTAGCATTACTCACCGTAAGGCTGACATTATACGTACCGGGCGTATTGTACTGGATAATTGGCGGTGTGGCTCCGTTATAAGAAGAGGGAGTACCCCCCTGGAATACCCAATTCCACGAAGTCGGAGTATAAGTTGACTGATCCTTGAATCTGACAAATCCACCTGCGTTGATCACCGTGGTACTCGAGACAAAATCAGCTATGGGCAGATGGGATAAAGACGCCGTAATACATTGCATGGCTGCATCTGCATTGATCCTGCCTGCTCCCAACTGCCCTGCAAAACCAGGATTAAGTGCATCAATATTTACAGCTGTCGACGTCAAGCAGCTAATCAGTGCAGAATTAGGAATTCCCGGGTTTAGTGAACGCATCAATGCCAACAGGCCCGAGACGAGCGGCGCGGCCATCGACGTGCCTGACTTATAGCCATAGGCGTTACCAGGCAAAGTGCTGTATATATTGCTCCCCGGTGCACTAACCACTACTGACGACCCGTAGCTGGAAAATGATGATCTTAAATCGCTGTTGGTAGTGGATGCGACACTGACCACACCTGGATAGGATGCAGGATAAAACGGGGAAGAGCTGTTGGCATTTCCTGCTGCTGCAACAATAACACTCCCCTGTCCAATGGCATAATTGATGATTTCTAACGCGGTGACACTAGTCCCAGAGCCTCCCCAGGAGCAATTGATAATGTCAGCGCCATTGTCCGCCGCATAGGCAATACCAGAATACCCATAGGAAATCACGGTTGGCGTATTCGTCGTCTTAATCGCCATGATCTTTGCGCTGAAACCCATACCAGCGACACCCACGCCATTATTGGTAGCAGAGGATGCAATACCAGCCACGTGTGTCCCATGATCGAACGAAGAAGTGGGTGGATTGGGGTTATTGTCATTGTCGGCAAAGTCCCATCCATTGACATCGTCCACGAAACCGTTTTGGTCGTCGTCAATTCCATTGCCAGCGATTTCATTCGGATTTACCCATATGTTTGGCGCAAGATCGGGATGGGTGCGGTCAACAGCATCATCGACTATGGCGATAACCATATTGCTTCCCGTAGAAAAATAATTCCATGCATTTGACGCACCGATTTTGGCGAGATGCCATTGGGTGGCATAACTTGGGTCGTTGGGCACAGAAGTGCTCCTAAGCAACGGCACCTTTTCCACGTATTCAATGGATTCGTCCTGTGTTAGCCGTTTGATGAGATCATCGATCTTTTCACCATTTTTAAAGGTAAGAAGATACGTTTTCTTAAGTGGGGAATCCTTTTTGATATCAGCAAATGGGGCAATTGTACTTTCTATTCCAAAGACCTCTTTGAGCGACTTATTGTCTGAAATTCCGGTCAACGAAATCTCCTTTTTTGATCCTGTTAATGTCACACGAGAAATCGGTGCACTTTTATATTTTACCCACAATTGACCATCCTGATAATCAGGAGAGACAGTTTGACCGCAGACAAAAAACGCATGCAGGAGAATCGATACAATCAGGTAAAGTTTTTTCATTATCGAGTTGTGAAGCAAAATGATTAGTGATCCAAAACAGCTTAACTCAGGTTCTTTGTAGGGGCGGCAAGTGAAATCGACGAACTGAACAGCAACAAAAGTGTGAATAGAATTCACTAAAGGCCTAAACGATAATAACCATTACAAGTTATCAATTTTGCAACTAAACCAAGTGTTCATCTACGGTAAGATTTGAAATTAAGTAAGTTGGAGATTCAACGCGAACCCACACAATGGCCTTTCGAGTAGTTTCGGCTGTATACATTCCATAACATTTATTACCATCCCGGGAATGCGTCAACCTTTCTTAGTTATTCTGCTTTTTCTTTCTTGCTCATCGCTTTTGTCGGGCCTAATATACGCGCAAACGGGAACCGCCGCTGAACCGGTTCGCTATGTGGGTGGTGAAGTGGCAAATCCGAATTTTCACGATGGAGCACTGAGATATGCGATTGGTGTCGAAAACATTCAGACCCTTCGCGCCAACCATACCCATCCGGAACTTGCTGACGGGTATGGCTGGACCTACAATCATGCTTCCAACCTTGCTTATTGGAATGGTCGGTTTTATCAGCAATATCTAAGCGGCGTGGCCGACGAACATATTTCACCGGTTCAAACGCTATTGATCGCATCGGAGGATGGGCGTGAATGGGGCAAACCCGAGGTGGTGTTCCCTCCTTACAAAGCACCGGAAGGAGTTAAGATCCCAAAAGGATATACTGGTTACATGATGCATCAGCGTATGGGCTTTTACGTCGCCCCAGATGGCCGACTATTGGTTCTTGGGTTTTACGGACATACAGAAGATCCGTTTAAAGAAGGTGGAATCGGCCGTGTCGTTCGGGAAGTGAATAAGGATGGCACATATGGTCCAATCTATTTTATCAGGTATACCTCCCACGCAAACTGGAATGAAAGCAATACTTCTTATCCGTTTTACAAAAAATCTCCAGACACCGGGTTCGTTTTGGCCTGCGATGCGCTATTAAAAGATAAACTTAAAACGCTGCAATGGTGGGACGAAGATCGTGGCAGCGATGGTTTTTACAGTATTAAAGACACGACGAATGGAGACCGAATTGAAGCCTTATCCTACTTTCACCGCAAAGACGGAAATGTGGTTGGGTTATGGAAGTTTTCACATGTAACGCTTTCGCAGGATGAAGGAAAAACCTGGTCTGCACCCGTCGTTGCACCATCCCTGATTATGCCGGGCGGGAAAAACTGGGGTCAAAGAACGAAGGATGGACGTTATGCGATGAGCTACAATCCTATCGCTACCCAGGAGTATCGATATCCGCTGATCGTTACCACCAGCGACGACGGCATCATTTACGACAACATGGCGCTGGTTCATGCCGAAGTACCTCCACGACGTTTCTTTGGTCGATGGAAAGATTTCGGGCCTTGCTATGTGCGTGGAATTACCGAAGGAGAAGGCGTGCCACCTGGAAACGACATGTGGCTGACCTACACGGTCAACAAGGAAGATGTCTGGATCAGCCGAATTCCGCTGCCGATCAGATACAAAATATCCGGTTCTGTAAATGACAATTTTAATGTGACTGTCAACAATGGCCCTGTTACGGACTGGAACATTTATTCTCCCAAATGGGCGCTGGTGAAAATCAGCTCCTTTCCATCGGAAAAGAATAAAAGCCTGGAACTCTCAGACCGCGACCTTTATGATTATGCAAGGGCAATCAGGGTTTTTCAAGAGGGCACCAAGGCGAATATTGAATTTAAAATCTTACCAAAACAAACAACTGGCAATTTTGAAATTGACATTACCGACCGATATGGAAACCGCCCGGTCAAGATCAATTTTGACTCAACCGGAAACCTCAATGCCTGGAACGGTTCGGAGAAAATCGTTTTGCAAAAATACGATGCAGAAAAATGGTATCAGATCAAAGTAAACGTCAATGCAACATTAAAGGGAAGCTATGACGTCACGATTAATGGCCGAAAAGTATTGGAAAAAGCCATGCTATCTGTCGCTGTAAAGTCGGTCGAACGCATCTCCTTTCGTACCGGAACATACCGTAACAAACCCGATAGAAACACGCCGAATGAAGAAGCCGCGCCTCCGTTACCGGGAGCAGACGAACAGCTTGCCAATATGCAGTATTATGTAGATGATGTGAAAATTGTGACGCAGTAGTATTGGTAACTCATGACCGTACCTGAAGCACTAAAATGCAAAATGATTACGTAGGCAGAACATGATCAGGTATTAAAAAGACGCCTCGTTTATAATCATTTGGCGATAAATTCTGTTTTGAGATGTTTGTTGAAATGCGCAATTGTAAGTGACGAGATAGTGGTGTCAGTTTTAGGACCAGGACATTTCCAGACGACCTGACCGCCGTCGGCAAAGAAGAGAAGTCCTGGTGGCTGGCAGAATCAATTTTTACAACTTGCTTCGTATTGCTGACCTTGATTAGAAAATTATAAACCGAATCTTTGTTTACCAGTGCAGGCTGCGGATTACTTTCAAGGCGTAAATAATCTGCAGACAAAACTGCATTTCTGAAAAGGGGCGCATTCAAGGTCCGGAAACCTGCCTGGTATTCTGAAACTTGTTGGGATGTACTTTTATCGCACCCACAACCCGCTATCATTTGAATTGAAAATAGTAAGACAAGGAAATTTTTCTTCATTACAGGCAAAGGACACGTCAAGCGTATCTGTAAAGATCTCTTGAAATGGTCCAGAAAATCTGAGCTAGCCACCTATTTAACATATTTTAAGCAAATGCCGCATCCATTTTGTGGGGCGAATAGATAGCGATCTACATTTGTCCTCAAGGCAAGACAGCAGAAAAGAGATCAGGATTTTTCCGGATTTCGATTCTTAACATTTTTAACAAAGCAAGAAGAAATAATGTCTTACTAAATAAATTGAAATACTCCTTCGACAAGTATTAAAGTTGAATTTTCGTATTTATTTAAAAGACCCAAACCGGAACTGAATTTCTGCTAAATGTCGTCCCAAAAATACTTTTAAACGGAGGCATAAGGCCAGGTTCATAAGCTTTAGCAACGGTTGGCTTGTCCATCTATTCGTCTTTTTTAAAATCGAAAAAATGAAGAATTTGATTTTACTAACCTGCATGTTGCTATCCGGCTTTTCATGCCTGAGTCAGCAACCATTTTCAAAAGGACCATTGAAAGTTTCCGACAATCAGCGCTATCTGGTGCATCAGGATGGGACGCCCTTTTTCTGGCTTGGAGATACTGCATGGGAGCTTTTTCATAGGTTAACAAAGCAGGAAGCCGATCAGTATCTGAAACACAGGGCCCAACAAGGATTTACCGTTGTGCAAGCAGTAGCTCTGGCTGAGCTCGATGGGTTAAACGTGCCTAACGCCCATGGTTCCGTTCCGTTGCAGAATAATGATCCCGCAAAACCCAATGAAGAATATTTCAAACACATGGATTTTGTGATTGACAAAGCCGCCGAATACGGGATCGTGATTGCGTTGCTGCCCACCTGGGGTGACAAGGTTTTTAAGGACAAATGGGGAAAGGGGCCAGAAATATTTACCACAAATAATGCCGCCAGCTACGGCGAATGGATCGGCAAACGCTACAAAAATCGTGAGAATATAATATGGGTGTTGGGTGGCGACCGTACACCGAGAAAGGATTCTGATGATCTGAAGGTTTGGCGTCTGATGGCGGAAGGAATTGTAAAGGGAACGGGTGGAGGCGGTCAGGCACTGATGAGTTTTCACCCGCAACCCAACGGACTGGAAATGGGCGGCTCATCCAACTGGTTTCACAACGACAAATGGCTAGATTTCAATATGTTACAGAATGGACATTGCCGGGACGAAATCACGTATGATAAAGTCTCATTCGTTTATAACCGCAACCCTGCCAAGCCTGTAATCGATGCAGAACCGATGTATGAAGACCATCCCGTTTGCTTCAATGCAACAGACCTTGGCACTTCGAATGCCTATGATGTTAGGAAATATGCCTACCTGGATCTCTTTGCCGGCGCATTCGGACATACGTATGGATGCCACGATGTGTGGCAGATGTACAGTGACGCGCGCGAACCCGTGAACGGACCTCATATCAAATGGCTTGAAGCGCTCGATCTTCCCGGAGCGAAACAGATGACTTTTGTAAGACGATTAATGGAATCGAGGCCAATGCTGGATCGTATCCCGGATCAGTCCCTGATCGAAGAAAATAACAATGGCCCGGCGGATCGGATACAGGCTACAAGGGGCAAAGATTATGCTTTCATTTACTCAGCAGCCGGCAAACAGGTAACGGTCAACACCGGTAAAATCACCGGAACTGACCTTGTTGCGTATTGGTATGATCCCAGAAAAGGAGCAGCGACTAAAATCGGGACTTTCCCCAATAAGCGTAAACACCAGTTTAAGCCGCCAACCTCGGGTTACGGAAAGGATTGGATTTTGGTATTGGATGATGCCGGGAAGGGATATGGGTTTAAATGATCAACGTCTTTATTTAGTGATTTTACAAAATCATTTAAACATCAATAATCTGTATTTGTAAAGCACAATAAGCCTGATCCCCCGTAAAAACAGAGCCCCACCCGGAGATGCGGGCAGGGCTCAATAAAATATGACAATTCTATCCTAAGAAATACCCTTAAAGGCTTCTTCCTCCATAAACGGTTGGTTCCGCAGTCGTTTTTTAGTCGCCTTGTAAAACGCATTGGCAGCTGCTGCCCCAGCTGGCGGTAAAGCGGGTTCTCCCAACCCGGTTGGTGAAATTCCATTATCCACAAAGTGAACATCCACCTCTGGAATCTCATTCATTCGTATCATGTGAAATTTATTGAAATTATTCTGATCCGGAGCGCCGTCTTTGAATGTGAGGTTTCCGTACATAGCGTGCCCCAGTCCGTCGACAACACCTCCGCGTACTTGCTGGAGTGATCCGCTTTTGTTGATCACGATACCACAGTCAACCGCTGCAATTACATTTTTCAGTACCGGTTTACCTTTCTCAACCACAACTTCACCCACCTGAGCAACGTACGACCGGTGTGAAAAATAAACACTGAATCCCTGATGAATGTCTTTCTTTTTTCCCCAGTTGCTTTTTTCTGCTGCCAGCTTAATGACTGCAATCATTCGGTCCACATCATACTTCACGGCTCCGGCAGGAGATTTTTTTGCTTTTTCCAAAAGTTCGAGACGGAACTGTATGGGATCTTTACCTGCCGCTTCCGCTACTTCGTCAATGAATGACTGTTCAGCGTAGGCGAGGAAATTAGTTATCGGTGCTCTCCAGGGTCCTGTCGTGATCGGCGACTTGTGTTCAACAGAATCGATTAAAAGATTGTCCACCGACCCCGCCGGAAAATTATCCTCACGTGTCGGATTGCCGGCATTCATACCAACACCCCGTAATTTGTACCCGATCATTTGTCCGTTTTGATCCAAAGCTGCTTCGAAGCGATAGCGCACTGCGGGACGATAAGTACCTCCGGTCATGTCATCCTCTCTTGTCCAGATCACTTTCACGGGCGCTTTCATTAGTTTAGATACATGAGCAGCTTCCATGACGTAATCGGCTGCCAGTCGCCTTCCAAAACCCCCACCCTGGCGGGTAATTTCAACCGTGACTTTTTCAGGTGGGAAACCGGTCAGTTTTGCTACTTCACCTTTAGCACGATCTGGCGTTTGGGTTGGACCAACCAGCTCTACACCATCCTCGCGAACATGGGCAAAAAAGTTCATAGGCTCCATCGGGCTATGCGGTAGGAATGGGCACTGATATTCGGCTTTAATCACTTTTGCTGCATTGGCAAAGGCAGTTTCTACATTCCCCTCTTTGCGTCTTACGGTCGCTTCGCCGCTATCAAGCAGGGTTTTAAAAATCCGGTTGTGATCGGCGGAACTTTCCAGATCAGCCGATTTCTCGTATTCAATTTTCAGTTTTTCCCTGGCTTTTTTCACCTGCCAGGTCGATTTGCCGACTACCGCTACACTGTTTTCAAATGTAACCACATCCACGATACCCGGCATCGCTTTGGCCTCATCTGAATTGACGGATTTTAGTTTCAATCCAAATGCTTTCGGTCTCTGGATCAATGCAATCAGCATGCCTTCACGATGAAAGTCGATTCCAAATAAAGGCTTTCCAGTGAAAATACTGTTGTTATCAACATTCTTTACTGATGTCCCGATCAGTTTGAAATCCTTCTCGTTCTTAAGTTTTATTTCAGCAGGGAGCGCAATTTTTGATGCTTCCTCAGCTAATTCACCATAGCTCAGTGATTTGCCCGAAGCCTTATGAAATACCTTTCCGTTTTCTGTTGAGCAAGTCGACGCTTCTACTTTCCAGCGATTGGCCGCGGCTCCGATCAATAGATATCTGGCCGAAGCGCCTGCCTTCCGTAACCTCTCCCACGAATGCGGCACCGCACCGCTACCGCCGGTAACCTGCCTTTCATATTTACTAGGATCAAGGTGGCCTTGAACCGTTTTCACCTGCTTCCAGTCCGCGTCGAGCTCCTCAGCTACAACCATTGGGAAAGCAGTTTTTATGCCCTGTCCAATCTCAGGATTTGGCGATACAATCGTAATAATGTTGTCGGTACCAATTGACAGGTAGGCATTAAAATTAACAGAGCCTGCCGCTATTGCTTTGGCATCCACAACAACGGGCGCGGCGGTAGAATTGAACCAATTGAACCCCAAAAATAGTCCCCCACCAGCAGAAGCAGCAATTTTTATAAAATCTCTTCTCGAACTTTGTTCCAATGTCTGCATCGTTATTTAGATTTAGAGGCTGCTGATTTTACTGCTTCATGTATACGATGGTAAGTTCCGCAACGGCAAATGTTACCGCTCATCCTGGTTACAATCTCTGCATCCGTAGGGTTCGGTTTCTCCTTTAAAAATGCCGCCGCCGTCATGATTTGCCCAGCCTGGCAATAACCACATTGCGCGACGTCCACTTCATCCCACGCTTTTTGAACAGGATGATCTCCATGCTCCGACAATCCTTCAATGGTAGTAATTTTTGCCTTTCCAATGACGGAAACCGGCAATACACAAGAGCGGAGTGCCCGCCCGTCCATGTGTACCGTGCAAGCGCCGCACTGAGCGATTCCGCATCCATATTTGGTTCCAACAAGCCCCAGATTATCTCGGAGAACCCACAGGAGCGGAGTATCTCCCTCGACATCCGCCTCATAAGCACGGTTGTTAATAGTTAATTTGAATAACGCCATGGTGAATGATTGTTTTCTGAAAACGATTTAGGAAAATTTAGCCTGTCCCGATTTACCTCTCTTTCAGACAGTCTCATCTCATAGACTAATAATCGCCTACAAGTCCCCTAATTTAAAGAAATAGAATTGAGAAGTCAACCGGATATCTGAAAATCAGCTGTTTAGAAAGGGTATAAATATTTTTGGTATATTCCACGATCAACAATCAAAACTAAAAATCATGGAACCTTACGAAAACCTGGATCAGGAAGACCAACTTAAAGCCGAGAATGCATTTCTTCAGATGAAACTGCTGCTGGAAAACGGAGCGACTTCATTTTCGAGAAGCATCCTTAATAAACTTACAAATCCCCCTCTTTAAGTAATGCATTAACATCCCTGATCAATTGCTCTGTTTCCAGTTGCAGCGTTCCGTTGTAAATTCCACGTATGCGTTTGGTTTTATCTACGAGAATGATATGCTCTGTATGCAGGAATTCGGTGCTGTCTTTCGTAAACCCAAGATCCTCTTCCGCGAAATACGATTTACGGGCTAAATCGTAAATTTGTCCTTTAGCACCTGTAAGCAAGTGCCAGTTGGGCGAAACAATCTGGTTTTTTTCTGCATACACTTTTAATCGAGCCACGCTGTCGATCCACGGTGTAACACTAAATGAGAGCATTTTCACCTGCGTATTTTTCCCAAATTCTTTTTGAAGCAATTTCATATGCCTGGTCATCACAGGGCAAATACTGATGCAACTGGTGAAGATAAAGTTGGCAACATGAATTTTACCTTCAACCTCGGTGTCGGTAACTGCCTTTCCCGCTTGATCGACAAACGAAAAATGGCCTATCGTATGACTTACCTGATTCAACGCTTCGGAGGATTTTAAAAAAAACTCAGGCGTAAAATCTGGTGCATTATAGTATGGAAGCCGGGTTTGCTCTGGCTTGTCTGAACAGGCGATTAGCCCGAAAATCAAACATATGGTACTAATTTTCAAAAACACGATCCGACGCATTGACGCAATTTTTAGTTCCTAATAATCCGTATCTGCGTCCGTTCAGGACAACATAGTTGGACCTGACCTTTCCGTTATCATAAAATACCTTTTGCGATCCTTCTTCATATCCCTTTTTGTAATTCATTTCCCTGGTCAACCGCCCCACGGCATTCCATTCTCGGCAGGTCCCTTCGTATTCGTTATTTTGAAACACATATTCGAGTTTCTTTTTACCGTTTTCCCACCAGGCTGTCAGGCGTCCGATTTTAAAGCCGCTCGCAAATTGTCTTTCCTCGCGAAGTTTTCCATCAGGGTAAAACCTCGTCCAAAGTCCATGTTCGCGCCCGTTAAGATACCCAACGATCTCGGAAGTATCCTTAGAACCAGGATAAAGATTAAACATTTGCCCTGTGTAGGGCTCTTGCCGGAAATACATAACATCATTGACCATATTGAAGTCAGGATGCGCGCCATTTCTGGAAATTTGTTTCCTTGAATCGCAACCAGCAAGTTGTATTATTAAAAAGATGACGATATTACTGAGAAACCGTCCCCGCCGAACCATAAAAACCACTGCCATTGATATAAGGATCCGTGTTGGTGATGTGATAGTGATATGTTCCCGCAGGATATTCCGCCGTAGCATGCGTGTGCCCATGATAGGCATCAAGCGTGGACGTCACGACGTCGGCTCCGCTTTCCTGTGGGCCATATACGGGAAAGCCATCCAAAAGAAAACCCAAAAGTGAAGATTTTGTTGCTTTCACGGTTGTAAGATACAACGGTTCGACATGATAGTGGTACTGCCCGCTTTGCTGCGGATGGCCCCAATATTGATCAAAGCTTACAACCTCGTTGGTCAAGGGCTGATTTGGTCCTGCATACTGATTGAAAAACGGCACTCCATTTAACGCTACGCCGATCGGTCCCAATGGTGTTGCTGCATGCGAGCTTGCCACCTTAGGATTTAGCGGAATCTTGAACGTGTACATTTGAGACGAAATGGAATTCGGGTTTTTGTTGAATTTATTGTTGCCGAAAGTCGTACCGGTGAAGCTCTCGTACAAAGAATTAGTGGAAGCGTAATACGCACTTTTGTGGTCCGGCAATCCGGTGGTCTTGATGGTTAGGTAAGTTCCATCCGAGGTGATACTGGTCGCACCGTAAATTTTGGAATAAACCGTCGGTACTTCGCTTCCTCCCGCTGGCGTTACCGCTTCCGGGCTATCTTTTTTACAAGTCAGAAATGTTAAGCCGATTATTACAAACAATGGCAACAGTAATGTTGATGTCTTTTTCATAAGGAATCTCGTTTTCTAACTTATACGAGCATTCTGTTTTAATCCTTCGGTGGTGGCGGTAAATTTTTTCCTGGTGAGAAAAAGAATGCCAATTCCTGGGTCAGCTTATTGAAATCTTGAAGTTGGTTTGGCTTACAGAGCCGTCTTATATCAGCAAAATGATTGTAATGAATAGATTCCATTTTTCGCTGCAGTAGTCCCAAATGGTTTTCCAATGAATCTTTACCAATATGCTTTTCATCCGATAACGTCAGGTACAAACCGTTTTTGGCATCGCGAATCTGATCTTCCAGTTCTGTGACATTCTGGCGATGTTTATCGATCAGCTTTTGATATTCGGCAGTCTGCTTGTCATCAAAATGAAGCCGTTCAATAATCACGCTTTTAGGGCCCTGCCTATCGAAGCCCCCCGGCCTTCCATGCGGCGGTTGACCCGGTCTTCCAATAAAAAAAAATAGCAGTATAGCCAGATTCATCACCAGCAACAGCGCCACGGCAATGCTCAGAAGTTTTATTTTACTCATCGTAAATCGAATTAGAGGTTGACAAATGCATTGCAGAGACCACTTCCGCAACACCAGTCTTTTGATCTGAACTCGTTGAATTAACCACAAGCCCCAGATTTATTGCAAATAAGAAAACCGCCGCGGCGGTAAATCCCCATTTCCATTGTACCGGTGCATTGTTCAATGAATCGATCCTCGCCTGTATCCTCGTAAAAAGGAATGGCGGAGCATCCACTGGCTTTATTTTTTTGAGGCCATCTAAATTCTGTTTCATTGTCTCAACCTTTTTATTCTATGTCTTATACGATTTATCAAAAAAAAACCTTCTCACGTATTCAACTTTTTTGAAAGGCTCAATTTTGCCCTTTGAAATAATGACTCGACTGCCTTTACACCGAGCCCCATGATCTCTGCAACCTCCTTTTGGGAGCGGTCTTCAATCTTAAGCAGGATCAGTACTGTTTTCTGTTGATCGGGGAGGGTATTAATGAGTCCAAAAAGTCTATGCAATTCTTCCTTATCCTCCAAAGCAACGCCTGGATGTTCATAACTTTCCACTTCAATCGACGTTTCATTACTATCAGGACGAAACAGGCTAGTGATAAAACCGAAGCGCTTTATTGTTTTTTGAGCCTTCAAAAAATCCAGGCTTTGGTTAATTGTAATTCGGTATATCCAGGTTTTCATTGAGGCTGCGGAAGGGTCGTATTTATGCAGATTCTGGTAAATTTTGACAAAAACTTCCTGAGTGATATCCTGTGCGTCGGCTGCGTTTTGAACATAGCTAAGTGACAGGTTGTAGACGAGATTTTTGAATTCGTGGTATACGTCCGTAAAATTCTCTTTGCCAGGCATTTCATGTTGTGGGGTTACCCAAAATTATAAATACTTTTGACAGCAACGTATATATTTCATCATTTCCCAATACATTCAAAACAGTCAGCGTCGAAAAGTCAACGAGCATTTGATAGCAACCTTATTGTCTCCACATACCTTGTTCTATGTGCAGCGGACAGTCACTATTTTGGCGATCCCACCGGTCAGGTTTTTCGGTTTATTTCGTTCACCGATCCGGAAGGCTTTCATGGGATCAATGAACGTATCAGTGTTGAGGATTATAAAAAAGGGAATTGAATTTTATAATTGGTTTTTGAAGGGATGGAAGCTTTAAAGACTTATTTAAAAGCAAGTTTGTTTTTGGAAGGATTTATCAATTTTATTTTAAAAACAAGCGGCCAGTTCTTCCCTGTTACATAAAGCGCATTTTCAAATGGTTGATGGGCGATCCCATTCAGTACATCTTTTGTAACATTAACACTGGCCGGAACCATCGATTTCATGTCCATAAACCCTACGACCTTTCCCGTCTTCGGATCAATTTTTACAATTTTGGTACTTTCAAAAATGTTCGCGAATATATAATCATCAACAAATTCCAGCTCATTGAGATTCCTGACCGGGCCGCTTTGGTCGTAAACATCAATTTCACCGCTTTTCTCCATTTCGGTATTGTAGAAATAGATTTTACTGGATCCGTCACTCATAATCAGCGTGTTGTCATCATGAGTCATTCCCCAGCCCTGCGTGTAATAGGTAAAAGTTTTGTTGAGCTTAAAATTCATGTCATAACGAAAACAAACTCCTGACTGCCAGGTTAATTGGTAAATGTTATCATTGACGATCGTAATCCCTTCTCCAAAATATTTAAGTTCTAATGGTATTTCTTTAAGGGATGTTCCGGTTTTAACATCAACTTTCATGAGTTTAGATCCCCCATTTTGACCGGTCCCTTCGTATAAATTGCCTTTGTAAAATTCCAGTCCCTCTGTAAAACTTGTTACCTGATGGGGAAAGCTTCCTATAACCGTATATTGAATCTCAACAGGCTCGACGTCAGATATAAGCTCCACCCGCAAAGTATCTACAAAGTGTTCCTTGTCTTTAGTGCTTCCTCTTACAATCAATTGATGCCAGCCGGTCTTCTTAGCCACGGTGTTCAGCTTTAACGTGTCGGCTAAATTCTGGCCGATACGCACATCCATGCCGTCAAATTGTACATCCAGTTTCGATAAAGCTTTTGGGAAATTAAGGGGGATGGAGTCTCCGATCGTGTATCTTGCCTTTGTCAGGGACACCAGCGGAGCTTTTTCCTCCCCAACCTGGGCGTTATCAGTTTTTTTGTTTTTCTGATTACAAGAAATGAAAATGACAGTTGCAACTGCAAGTGAAACTACTTTGTTAGAAAGGAAGTGCATTTTACAAAATTGAAAAAGCCATCCCTGGTATCAGCGAGGCCAATAAATAAAAATCCTACGGCACGATGCAGTAGGAAGTTGAATGTTCATCGATTTCTCAATTACGCCTCTCCACCAGGCCCACCGAAGCTAATTGGAAAATTGAATGACGGTTCGCTGTCCTGTGAACTCTGGATAGCCCCGTATTGATCTTCGTATTTTTCGATATTATCTTTCAACGCCGCTATAAGGCGCTTAGCGTGCTCAGGTGTGATAATAATTCTGGCTTTAACTTTCGCACGCGGAACACCGGGCATCAGCCGTATAAAATCTAGAATAAATTCACTGTTAGAATGTGCGATCATGGCAAGGTTCGAATACACTCCTTCTGCCATCTCTTCGGATAATTCTACATTTATCTGCTGCTCGTTCTCCTTATTGTTATCTTCCATTGGATCAGTTTCTTGTTCTTAGACTTGAAGGTATGTCTGTATTAAATGATTTCGTGTTCAGGTTCGGAAAATTACTAAAATTATGTAGTATCCAAAAACAAAGAGCCGGTTCCACTGATGCAGAACCGGCTCTTTTAGCAATATTTATTTCGATTAAACCAATTCGCGTTTTTTACGCGCTTGTTTTTCACGAGATTCATTCAAAGCATCAAATTCCTCTTTCGAGCCCACAATGATACTTTCGTATTGACGCATTCCTGTACCAGCCGGGATTAGGTGACCTACGATCACATTTTCCTTCAGACCTTTCAGTTCATCACGTTTTCCACGTACGGCCGCTTCACTCAATACCTTGGTTGTTTCTTGGAACGAAGCCGCAGAAACAAAACTTTCAGTACCCAAAGAAGCTTGTGTGATACCCATCAAGGTAGGTTTCGCCACAGCAGCCTGTGCATCACGCGCAGTAACCAGTTTTAAGTCACGACGTTTCAGACTTGAATTCTCATCGCGCAAACGACGTACAGAGATGATCATACCTGGCTTCAGCGTTTCAGAGCTACCCGGATCTTCCACAACTTTAAGATCAAGGATCTTATCGTTTTCTTCGCGGAATACAACGCGGTCGACTGGCTGCATTTCAAGGAAGTTGGTATCACCAGCATCAAGGATTTCAACTTTCTGCATCATCTGACGAACAATACATTCAATGTGCTTGTCATTGATCTTCACACCTTGCAGACGGTATACTTCCTGAATTTCATTCACTAGATATTCCTGAACTGCAGTTGGTCCTTTGATAGACAAGATATCAGCCGGCGTAATGGCTCCATCCGATAACGGATCTCCTGCTCTTACGAAGTCACCATCCTGAACCAGGATGTGTTTCGAAAGGGCAACCATATAGCGACGCTGAGTACCATCTCTTGATTCGATGTGAATTTCACGGTTACCGCGTTTCACACCACCATAAGAAACTACACCGTCAATTTCAGTTACTGTTGCAGGGTTGGATGGGTTACGTGCTTCGAATAATTCCGTTACACGCGGCAGACCTCCCGTAATATCGCGTGTTTTACCAACGACACGAGGAATTTTTGCCAACGGCTGGCCAGCTTTAATTGCAACACCATTCTTCACAACCAAGCGTGCTCCAACAGGAAGGTTATATCCTTTTTCAGTCTGGTCTTTCAACAACGTGCTCTTACCTTTTACCACCAATGCAGGGTTTTTGGTTTTATCACGTGTTTCAATAATAACTGATTCCTGGAAACCGGTTTGCTCATCAAACTCTTCACGATAAGTAATACCTTCTTCGATAGCATCGAATGAAACGATACCAGTGAATTCCGAAAGAATTACTGCGTGATATGGATCCCAGGTACAAAGTTCTTGTCCTTTCAGAACCTTGTCGCCTTCTTTCACCAAAAGGTGAGCACCATAAGGTACGTTGTTCGAGATCAACAGCTGTCCTGTTTCAGGATTGGTAATTTTCACTTCTCCTGAACGACCCATTACTACTGTAACCTCGTCTCCATCCGAATTAACGGACTGAACAAGACGAAGATCCTCGAAGCCAATTACACCATCGAATTTCGCCTTGATGTTTGCTTCAACAGAGATGTTGGAAGCAGTACCACCGACGTGGAATGTACGAAGTGTCAGCTGTGTACCCGGTTCACCGATTGACTGTGATGCAATTACACCAACAGCTTCACCAATGTTAACCATGTATGCCGAAGCAAGTGAACGTCCGTAACATTTCGCGCAAACACCGTTACGCGTTTCGCAAGTAAGCACCGAGCGGATTTCAACCGTTTCAATACTGGTTTCATCAATATAAGAAGCAATCTCTTCTGTTATTTCCTGTCCGGAAGTCAAGATGATTTCACCCGATAATGGATCGAATACATCATGTACGCTCACACGACCAAGAATACGCTCTGAAAGTGGCTCAACGATATCCTCGTTATCTTTCAAAGCAGAAATTGCAATACCACGAAGCGATCCGCAGTCATTTTCAATTACCACAACATCCTGGGCAACATCATGCAAACGACGTGTAAGGTAACCCGCATCAGCCGTTTTCAGGGCTGTATCTGCAAGACCTTTACGAGCACCGTGCGTTGAGATAAAGTACTCAAGAACGTCAAGACCTTCTTTGAAGTTTGAAAGGATCGGGTTCTCAATAATTTCACCTGCACCACCAGCAATGTTTTTCTGAGGCTTGGCCATAAGACCCCTCATTCCACCCAACTGACGAATTTGTTCACGTGATCCACGAGCACCGGAGTGCATCATCATATAGATGGAATTAAATCCACCCTGATCGGTTTCAAGTTGTTTCATCAGCGTTTCTGTGATACGTGAGTTAACACGTGTCCAGATATCGATAACCTGATTGTAACGTTCGTTTTCAGTGATAAGACCCATCAAGTAGTTACTCCAGACGTTTTCAACATCTACTTTCGCCTGCTCGATCAGTTTCACTTTTTCGTCTGGCACCATCACGTCGTTCAATCCCATTGACAAACCACCTTTGAAGGCCATTTGGAAACCAAGTTCTTTGATCTCATCAAGGAATTGAGCCGTACGGGCAACACCCGCCATTTTGAATACCAACCCGATGATCTGCTGAAGTTTTTTCTTTGTCAGCAATTCATTGATATATCCAACTTCCGCAGGTACAGCCTGGTTGAACAAAATACGTCCCGCAACAGTATCAACAAGTTTTGTTTCAAAAGTACCATCTTCATTGCGCACTCTCAGGCGGCATTTGATATTGGCATGTTTCGAAAGTTTGCCTTCGTTGATCGCTATCACTACTTCGTCAGGACCGTAGAAAATCATTCCTTCTCCGATGATCGGATATTCAGGAGTGGTCAAACGGCCTTTGGTTACGTAATAAAGACCCAAAACCATGTCTTGTGATGGTACCGTAATCGGTGCGCCGTTGGCAGGGTTAAGAATGTTATGCGAAGAAAGCATTAACATTGATGCTTCAAGAACAGCTTCCTGACCCAATGGCACGTGAACGGCCATCTGGTCACCGTCAAAGTCAGCGTTGAATGCAGTACACACCAATGGATGTAACTGAATCGCTTTTCCTTCGATCAACTTAGGCTGAAATGCCTGGATTCCCAAACGGTGAAGTGTTGGAGCCCGGTTAAGCAGAACAGGATGTCCTTTCAACACGTTTTCCAAAATATCCCAGATTACAGGATCCTTACGGTCTACAATCTTCTTCGCTGATTTTACAGTTTTAACAATTCCGCGTTCGATTAGCTTGCGAATAATAAACGGCTTGAATAATTCAGCAGCCATATCCTTCGGCAATCCGCACTCATGCAATTTCAATTCTGGTCCTACTACAATTACAGAACGACCAGAATAATCAACACGCTTACCAAGCAAGTTTTGACGGAAACGTCCTTGCTTACCTTTTAGCATATCTGAAAGTGACTTCAAAGCACGGTTTCCTTCTGAACGTACCGCATTCACTTTACGGCTGTTATCGAAAAGCGAATCTACCGCTTCCTGCAACATACGCTTTTCGTTACGCAAGATTACCTCAGGCGCCTTGATCTCGATCAAACGCTTCAAACGGTTGTTACGAATGATAACGCGGCGATACAAGTCATTCAAATCGGAAGTCGCAAAACGACCACCATCAAGAGGTACAAGCGGACGAAGTTCCGGTGGAATAACTGGTACCATTTTAATCACCATCCATTCTGGACGGTTTTCGATACGTGTATTCGCATCACGGAAAGCTTCAACAACTTTCAAACGTTTCAAAGCTTCCGCCTTACGTTGCTGAGAAGTGTCGGTGGCTGCCTGGTGACGAAGTTCATAAGAAAGCTCATCCAGTTTGATCCGGTTCAAAAGCATCTCAAGAGCATCGGCTCCCATTTTAGCGATAAACTTGTTAGGATCCGTGTCCGGAAGCATTTGGTTTTCGCGGGGCAATTTATCGATGATATCAAGATATTCATCCTCAGTAAGGAAGTCAAGATAACCAACGCCGTCTTCTTCTTTAACACCAGCCTGAACTACGGCATATCGCTCGTAGTAAATGATCTGATCCAGTTTTTTGGTAGAAAGTCCAAGCAGATAACCGATTTTGTTCGGCAAGCTACGGAAGTACCAGATATGTGCCACCGGAACCACAAGTTCAATATGGCCCATACGCTCACGACGCACCTTTTTCTCAGTAACTTCTACACCGCAACGGTCGCAGATGATACCTTTATATCGGATACGTTTGTATTTTCCACAATGACATTCCCAGTCCTTTACAGGCCCGAAAATACGCTCGCAGAACAACCCACCCATTTCCGGCTTGTAGGTCCGGTAGTTGATGGTTTCAGGCTGGGTCACTTCACCGAAAGAGCTCTCAAGGATAGACTCAGGTGAAGCCAGACTGATCGTCATTCTGGAAAAATCACTATTAAGTTTTTTGTTCTTTTTGAAAGACATAATTAAAAAGTCGTTTGTCTGTTAGTCGAAACTCAATTTTTATTGCATTTCTAAGGAGTACTTCGACCTCACCCTAACCCTCTCCTTAAAGGAGAGGGAATTGTCTAACCCTTCTCCTCGAAGGAGAAGGGTTAGGGATGAGGTTTTGAACCCCTTACGACTATAAATTAGTCCAGCGTAATCTCCAATGCTAATCCACGAAGTTCGTGAACAAGTACGTTGAATGACTCCGGAATATTTGGTTTCGGAAGGTTTTCACCTTTCACGATTGCTTCGTACGCTTTGGCACGGCCAACAACATCATCCGATTTAACGGTAAGGATCTCCTGAAGAATGTGGGATGCACCGAATGCTTCAAGTGCCCACACTTCCATTTCTCCAAAACGCTGACCACCGAACTGCGCTTTACCACCCAAAGGTTGCTGCGTGATAAGTGAGTACGGCCCGATAGAACGTGCGTGCATCTTATCGTCAACAAGGTGACCAAGCTTCATCATGTACATCAGACCGACCGTTACCGGCTGATCAAATTTGTCTCCGCTCAATCCATTATAAAGATAGGTACGGCCCCAGTCTGGCAATCCCGCTTCTTTCAGTTCAGCTGCCACTTCGGCTTCCGTTGCTCCATCAAAAATTGGTGTTGCATACCGGCGTCCAAGTTTAAGACCAGCCCAGGCAAGAATGGTTTCGTATATCTGACCAATGTTCATACGTGAAGGTACCCCAAGTGGGTTCAATACGATATCAACAGGCGTCCCGTCTTCAAGGAATGGCATATCTTCATCACGAACAATACGGGCAACAACCCCTTTGTTACCGTGACGACCAGCCATTTTATCACCAACTTTCAACTTACGTTTCTTGGCAATATATACTTTCGCTAGTTTCACAATACCAGCAGGAAGTTCATCTCCAACTTCAAGCGCAAAACGATCGCGTTTGAAACGGCCCATCAACTCACTACGTGCATTCAGGTAATTTTTAAGTACCAAAGAAACCTGACGGTTTGTTTCAGCATCCTCAGTCCAGGAATCGGTCAAAACATCTCCGATCAAATTCACCTCTTCAACTACTGCATACTGACTTTCATCACGATACGGGTTGTTAGCAGGGAACAAGTTTTCAGAAATATTTCTCACATTGAACTTAACACCTTTGGTTACGAGTTCGTCTCCAAATTTGTGTTTAACGCCTTGAGAAGTTTTTGCATCCACAAGTGAAACAAGCTTATCAATAATACGTCCGCGAAGTGCTGTCAACTCACGGCTGTATCTTTTCATAAGCAATTTCAACTCGTCTTTATGCTTGGCACGTTCTTCTTTTGTTGGACGAGAGAAAAGTTTGGTGTCAATAACCACACCTTTCATAGATGGAGGCGCTTTTTTCGAAGCATCTTTAACATCACCCGCCTTATCACCGAAGATGGCGCGAAGAAGTTTTTCTTCCGGAGTCGGATCAGATTCACCTTTTGGAGTGATCTTACCAATCAAAATATCACCTTCTTTTACTTCAGTACCAACCTGAACGATTCCATTTTCATCCAGGTTTTTAACAGTTTCCTCGCTTACGTTAGGAATCTCAGCAGTAAGCTCTTCTTCTCCACGTTTCGTGTCACGAACTTCCAATTCAAATTCTTCAATGTGAATAGAAGTAAAGATATCCTCACGAACCACTTTCTCAGAGATCACAATCGCATCCTCAAAGTTGTATCCTTGCCAAGGCATGAACGCCACCAAAAGGTTACGGCCCAATGCAAGTTCTCCACCCTCTGTACCATATCCCTGGCATAATGCCTCGCCCTTAGAAACCTTCTGGCCTTTAAGGACCATTGGTTGAAGGTTAAGACATGTATCCTGATTGGTACGGCGGAATTTAACTAGATCGTAAGAAACGCTGTCTTCAATAAAACTAACCAGACGTTCATCGTCCGTTCTGTCATATTTAACAACAATTTTCTTTGCATCTACATATTCAATTGTACCATCACCTTCGGCAACAACCAAAGCACGCGAATCCATAGCAACACGCTTTTCAAGACCTGTTCCAACGATTGGCGCTTGTGGACGCAACAATGGAACACCTTGACGCTGCATGTTCGATCCCATCAAGGCCCTGTTAGCATCATCATGTTCAAGGAACGGAATTAGAGAAGCAGCAACAGAAACGATCTGGTTTGCCGCAACGTCCATATAAGATGCCTGTGAAGGATCAACCATTGGGAAGTCCCCTTCAAAACGTGTCTTAATTTTTTCTACCGTAAAGTTTCCGCTCTTATCGACAGAAGCATTTGCCTGTGCGATATATTTGGAATCCTCTTCTTCGGCAGTCATATATATAATGTCATTCGTCAGCTTTCCGCCACCATCAATAACGCGGTAAGGAGTCTCAATGAAACCCATTCCGTTTACTTTGGCAAAAACGCAAAGAGAAGAAATCAAACCAATGTTCGGACCTTCAGGCGTTTCAATCGTACAAAGACGACCGTAGTGCGTGTAGTGAACGTCACGAACCTCGAACCCTGCTCTTTCACGGGAAAGACCACCTGGCCCAAGTGCCGACATACGTCTTTTGTGCGTAATCTCAGCCAATGGATTCGTTTGATCCATAAACTGTGACAACTGGTTGGTACCAAAGAACGAGTTGATTACGGACGACAAAGTACGCGCGTTGATCAAATCAACTGGCTTGAAATCTTCGTTATCACGTACGTTCATACGCTCCTTAATGGTACGCGCCATACGCGCCAAACCTACACCGAACTGTGCATAAAGCTGCTCGCCAACCGTACGAACGCGACGGTTAGACAAGTGATCAATATCATCAACTACCGCTTTCGCATTGATCAGTCCGATCAAATATTTCACGATAGAAACGATATCACCGGTTGTAAGAACGCGAACATCAAGACTTGTGTCAGAACCTAATTTTTTGTTGATCCTGTAACGGCCAACATCTCCAAGGTCATAACGCTTGTCACTGAAGAACAAGCTTTGAATTACATCACGTGCTGTTTGCTCATCAGGTGCTTCTGCGTTACGAAGCTGACGGTAAATTTGCTCAACCGCTTCCTTATCAGAGTTTGAGCTATCTTTTTGTAACGTATTATAGATGATGTTATAATCCGCTACGTTCATATCTTCCTTGTGGAGGATCACAGACTTCTGACCCGATTCTACAATCACCTCGATATCTTCTGGTGAGATTGTTGAATCGCGTTCAAGTAATACCTCGTTACGTTGAATAGAAACTACCTCACCGGTATCCTCATCCACGAAATCCTCTGTCCAGGTGCGAAGTACCCTCGCAGCTAAACGGCGGCCAACTGCTTTTTTCAAATTAGCAGGAGTAGCACTGATTTCTTCGGAAAGGCCGAAAAGATCAAGGATGTCTTTATCCGAACCAAAACCAATGGCTCTTAGAAGTGTAGTAACAGGGAATTTCTTTTTACGGTCAATGTATGCATACATGACATTATTCACATCGGTTGAGAATTCAATCCACGAACCTTTGAAAGGAATAATACGCGCAGAATACAGCTTGGATCCATTTGTGTGCTTGCTCATTGAGAAGAACACACCTGGTGAACGGTGTAATTGAGAAACAATTACGCGCTCTGCACCATTGATCACAAACGAACCCCGTTCGGTCATGTAAGGAATATTTCCTAAGAAAACTTCCTGCTCAATGGTTTCAAATTCTTCATGATCTGCATCATTGCATATCAAACGCAACTTAGCTTTGAGTGGCACTGCATATGTGAGACCACGATCAATAGATTCATCAACAGAATATTTCGGTGGTTCAAGCAAATAATCGATGAACTCAAGTACGAAATTGTCGCGAGAATCGGCAATAGGGAAATTTTCTGCGAATACTTTGTACAAACCTTCATCCGAACGGTCTTCAACTGATGTGTCAAGACTAAAAAAGTCGCGGAAAGATTGTACTTGAATTCCCAGCAAATCAGGATAATCAATGATTTGATTAATCCTCGAGAAATTAATTCTGGAAGTGTTTTTTGTAGCCAAGGCTATGTCTGATTTGGGTTAGTAGAACGAAAACAAGAGTGTGCAACAGATTACAACACGCTATCGTACTAATTAGTTTAAAACCTTAATCGTATGCCTCGTAGTTAAAAAGATTGACAGCCCCTGTTCTCCTTTCCTACGAGTGAAGAAGTGTTTCAGGCAAGCCAATCGAAAAGAAGAGTGGAAAATCAGCATGATAAAGTAACTGATCCACCATAATACCAAACGAAGAGAAGTGAAATTTGTTTGGTTCATGCGCAAAATAGGAAAAGACCTGACGAAAGTCAGGCCTATTTCCATGTATTATAGGACTCGGTTGAAAAGCAAATTACTTTACTTCAACTTCTGCACCAGCTTCTTCAAGTTGTTTTTTCAAAGCTTCCGCTTCGTCCTTAGTAACACCCTCTTTAACTGGTTTAGGAGAGTTATCAACTAGTTCTTTTGCTTCTTTAAGTCCAAGACCTGTAAGGTCCTTAACCAATTTCACAACAGCCAATTTACTTTGACCAGCTGCTTTCAAAATTACATCAAAAGATGTTTTTTCTTCTACAACAGGAGCATCGCCACCAGCACCGCCAGCAGGACCTGCTACCATAACAGCACCAGCCGCTGCAGGCTCGATACCATATTCGTCTTTAAGAATTGTAGCCAATTCGTTCACTTCTTTAACCGTTAGGTTAACAAGCTGTTCCGCGAAAGCTTTCAAATCTGCCATTTTTATTTTCGATTTTGTGATTATACAATAAGATGATTTTAAAGCTCATTTTTTATGATCCAGGAGAGCTCAGCCCGGGTACTTATATTACTAGTCTTCTTTCTCCGATAAAGTTTTGAGAATACCAGCCAATTTCTGACCTCCACCCAAAAGGCCGGAGATAACATTTTTGGCAGGCGATTGCAACAACCCGATAATCTCTCCAACCATTTCTTGTTTGGATTTAAGAGCGATCAGAACGTCAAGCTGGCTTTCACCAACAAAAACAGATGAATCAACAGAAGCCCCTTTAAACTTAAGCTTGTCGCTACCCCCTTTTTTCTTGAATTCTTTTATCAATTGTGCAGGAACTTTACCTGACTCCGGATGAAACATGACACCGGAAAATCCTTTTAGAACTTCATCAAAAGATGAATAATCCGTGTCTAATGTCTCTAGTGCTTTTTTGATCAAAGTATTCTTTACAACACGATACTCAATACCTCTTTCAAAGCATAGAGCTCTTAAGATATTTACCTCTTTAACGGACATCCCGTTAGCGCTGGTAATGTAGAAGTATGGCGTTGTCGAGAATTTTTGACTCAATTCGTCAATCATTACTGCTTTCTCTTCCCGTGTCATATTATAATCCTGGAATCGTGTTTTTGTCTATAGTAACACCCGGGCTCATCGTGCTTGACAAGTGAATGCTCTTTACGTAAGTACCTTTTGCGGATGAAGGCTTAAGGCGAACCAAGGTATTGATAACCTCAGTTGCGTTCTGCATAAGTTGGTCAGTTCCAAAAGAAACCTTTCCAACACTGGTATGGATAATTCCGGTTTTGTCAACCTTGAAATCAATTTTACCAGCCTTCACTTCTTTCACAGCCTTAGCAACATCCGGTGTTACAGTACCTGATTTAGGGTTTGGCATCAGCCCGCGAGGACCCAATATCTTACCCAACCTACCCACTTTTGCCATTACAGACGGCATCGTGATAATTACGTCTATGTCGGTCCAGCCTTGCTCTATCTTAGTGATAAACTCGTCAAGCCCAACATAATCTGCTCCTGCTTCTTTCGCTTCTGCCTCCTTGTCGGGAGTACACAATACCAATACACGAACTACTTTTCCGGTTCCATGCGGCAATGTTACCACGCCACGCACCATTTGATCTGCTTTACGTGGATCCACGCCCAAACGGACATCGATATCCACTGAAGAATCAAATTTGGTATAGGAAATCTCTTTAAGTACATTCGCTGCCTGCTCTAATGAGTAGGTTTGATTTGCGTCGAATTTCGAAAGAGCTTCTTTTTGCTTTTTGGTCAATTTTCCCATGTTCTTTGTTTCTTTGGCGTAATTAAACTACGCTTAGTTGTTTTCTTCCCACGGGGCTTTGCCAGCTACGGTAATTCCCATACTACGAGCCGTTCCCGCTATCATTTTCATAGCTGAATCAATTGTAAAGCAGTTAAGATCCGGCATTTTGGTTTCAGCGATCGTACGAACCTGATCCCATGATACCGACCCTACTTTAATACGGTTTGGCTGAGCCGAACCTGACTTTACTTTTGATGCTTCCATGAGCAAAATTGCGGCCGGGGGGGTCTTTATGACGAAGTCAAAAGACTTATCCTTGTAGTACGTAATAACTACCGGCAATACCACACCAGGCTTATCCTGAGTACGGCCATTGAACTGCTTACAAAACTCCATGATATTCAAACCCTTCGATCCTAATGCAGGACCAATCGGAGGTGAAGGATTGGCAGCGCCACCTTTTACCTGTAGTTTGACGTATCCACCTATTTCTTTTGCCATTGTTTTGGAATTTGTCGGTTCATTAATTGTTTAACGGCTCACATGCAAGTGGAAGCTTACCCTGCCCGTTATTCCATTAATTATCCTTTTCTACTTGTGCGTAACTGAGTTCCACGGGTGTATTACGCCCGAATATTTTTACAACTACATTGAGTTTTTTCTTCTCGTCAAATACTTCCTCAACCAGGCCGATAAATCCACTGAACGGACCATCTACAACTTTTACAGTTTCGCCTTTGATGAAAGACATGCTTGGTGCCTCTTCCTGTTGCTCCGCTTCGTCAACTTTACCCAAAATCCGATTTATCTCTGCCTGCCTTAAAGGAACAGGCACTTTCGAATTCCCCTGAGCATTCCCCAGAAAGCCTATCACACCTGGTATGCTGGTAATAATGTGCAAAACTTCCCCTTTTGAAAGATCGGCAGAAATGATAATGTATCCAGGGAAAAAGTTTTTCTCCCTAACCCGCTTCTTTCCGTTACGCATTTCGTAAATCTTCTCCGATGGAATCAGAATCTGCGGAACGAATTCTTCGAATTTTTGCCGTGCTATTTCATTCTCAATATAGGACTTGATTTTTTTCTCTTGTCCCGAAACAGCTCTTAATACAAACCAATTTAGACTACTCATACCATTCAGGGATTTGCCACTTCAATTATGAAAGTCTCAGAAAGACTGGTAAAACAGTTTGAGTGCATTTTCAAAAGCAAAATCCATCACGCCAACCACGAAGGCAAAGATGAGGGATCCTACTAGCACCAGGGTCGTATTGGCCTGAAGCTCCTTGAAAGGAGGCCATGTTACATGCTCGGTAATTTCTTCCCAAGACGCTTTCAGAAATGAAGTAAATTTATCCATTTTATCTTTTTACTTATGCACGGGTGGAGAGATTCGAACTCCCATCAACGGTTTTGGAGACCGCTATTCTACCCTTGAACTACACCCGTATCTCCCGCAATCCAATCTTTCGGGCTGCAAAGATACAATTTATTTACAAAAAACAAGTGCATTCCAAAAGAAATGCACTTGTTTTGATATTCCTTATCTGAGATTAGTCAACAATCTCAGTAACCTGACCAGCACCTACGGTACGTCCACCTTCACGAATCGCGAAACGAAGACCTTTTTCCATAGCAATTTTGTTGATCAATTTCACTTCGATTGTGATGTTATCACCTGGCATAACCATTTCAACACCGGCAGGGAGTGTAATTTCACCAGTTACGTCCGTGGTACGGAAGTAAAACTGAGGACGGTATTTGTTAAAGAATGGAGTGTGACGTCCACCTTCTTCTTTTGAAAGCACATAAACCTCTCCTTTGAAAGAAGCGTGAGGCTTAACTGAACCCGGTTTGCAAATAACCATTCCACGACGGATATCTTCTTTGTTGATACCGCGAAGCAAAAGACCTACGTTGTCACCAGCTTCTCCACGGTCAAGGATTTTACGGAACATCTCAACACCTGTTACGGTAGATTTAAGACCTTCGGCACCCATACCTAGGATGTCAACTTGCTCACCTGAATTAATGATACCACGTTCGATACGACCAGTTGCAACAGTACCACGACCAGTGATCGAGAATACATCTTCAACAGGCATAAGGAAAGGAAGATCAGTCATACGTGGAGGAATTGGAATGTAGCTATCAACAGCATCCATCAAATCCTCAATGGTTTTAACCCATTTATCTTCTCCATTCAATCCACCCAAAGCAGAACCTTGGATTACAGGAATGTTGTCTCCATCGTAATCGTAGAAGCTCAAAAGCTCACGAATTTCCATTTCAACAAGTTCAAGAAGTTCTGGATCATCAACCATATCCACTTTGTTCATGAACACTACAAGCTGAGGAACACCAACCTGGCGAGCCAAAAGAATGTGCTCACGTGTTTGTGGCATAGGTCCATCGGTAGCAGCAACTACGATGATGGCGCCGTCCATCTGGGCTGCACCAGTTACCATGTTTTTTACATAATCCGCGTGACCTGGACAGTCAACGTGAGCATAGTGACGGTTTGCTGTCGAATACTCAACGTGGGATGTGTTAATTGTGATACCACGTTCTTTCTCTTCAGGAGCATTATCAATTGATGAGAAATCGCGAAGTACTGCTAAACCCTTTTTCGCCAACACAGTTGTGATAGCAGCAGTAAGGGTTGTTTTACCGTGGTCAACGTGCCCGATAGTACCAATATTTACGTGGGGTTTCGAGCGGTCAAACGTCTCTTTTGCCATGACTTAAGTACGCTTAAAATTAAAAGTTATTACGAATTTATTAAACACTAATGATTGATCCTGTCTAGCTTACAATACCAAGCGCTTCAAAACCAATTAAACAAATACAAGGATCAAAATCTTTAAATCGTTCCCGATAACTACTTATCAGTTAACAGACTTCAAAATTAAAGAATATTAATATTCTTTCGAGCCATTGAGGGGATTTGAACCCCTGACCTCTTCCTTACCAAGGAAGTGCTCTACCCCTGAGCTACAACGGCAATCTTTCAAAACTTTTTCAGAATCCCACTTTTGGAATTCATCGAGCCATTGAGGGGATTTGAACGGCACCGGCCGCCCGGCCCTGACCTCTTACTTACTAAGGAAGTGCTCTACCGCTGGCGGACCGTCCCTGAGCTACAACTGCAAATTTTATTTATAACAGCCAAAAGCGACCAGCGAAAAAGTATCAATATGAATGTTTTCGCTGGTCGCCTACGGTGTCTTAAAAATGGAGCGGAAGACGAGGTTCGAACTCGCGACCTATAGCTTGGAAGGCTATCGCTCTACCAGCTGAGCTACTTCCGCAATTGTTTTGCCTTTCTTTGACTGGTAAAAACAAAGAGTAAAATTGGCATAAACTGTGGGGGCGGATGGATTCGAACCACCGTAGGCGTACACCAGCAGATTTACAGTCTGCCCCATTTGGCCACTCTGGTACACCCCCAGTCAACATTTCAACACAACCGTGAAAACCGCTTGCTTCACTTTTGGAGCTGCAAAATTATAGCCTTTTTTGATATTCTCAAATACTTTTTGAAAAAAATAAAAAATAAAAATAGTGATGAAAAGAAGAAACCTTCTTTCTCACCACTATAAGCCTTTAAATCAGACTAAAACAAACGAATCCCGAAAGTCAGCATCTTCACTTTGGGACCCCTATTTTCCACAAACAGCGGGTTGATATCATAAGTAACAAACAGATCCGGAAAATTGCGGATCCCAAGTTCCGCAGCAATTCCGTACCTAAAATCAGTAAGATGATAGTTCATGCGAACGTGATCTTTGTCTTTCGTACCCTCCTTTCGCGTTTTGGTATAACTCCCCAAACGATATCCGCCGTAAATTCCCGCACTGATGTAGGAGACAAATGATCTACGAAAACTAAGCGTCGGCATCAATGACAAATTTACGTTGGGAACCACTAGTTTACTCTTGCTTAATTGAACTTCTTTACCGCCAGCGTCCGTCACCGTAGGAAATGCAACCTTGTCATCGCTTTTAGTAATGGTGTTATTACCGTCAAACATCAGATTGTACCAAGAGAAATCAGCTCCGAAATCCAAATGCAGCCCGGCATTTTTGCCTTTTGCAATTTTTGCACTCACCACATAACCCAAGCTAACGAAACGGGAACCAAATGACCGCAGGTCGTAGTCTTCTTTGTTGTAACCAGGAGTATTCTCATTTGCTCCATATGTATTTAGCCCAAGTGCTATATTGAATCCTTTTCGAGGGCTTGATCCAATTTTTGATCCGTAAAACCGCTTGCCTATCCTCTGGTAGTCCGAACCAGAAGAATCTCTACTTTCCACATCTTTAACTTCCACGCCCCGGTCGTCGATGTTTACCTCATTTTGGCCGTCCTTTACATGAACGCCGCGCATTCCAATCCTCACATAATTCTTGTCATTGCTTTTATCCATTAAATAACCATTACCGTTGACTTCCTCTCTAAGGTAAGTCGTGTCGTTTGAAGCGGTATCAAGCCGGACTTTCAAATCCTTGAGCAGGCTATTAAGGTCGTACTGCATAATTTTCTCAAGCTCTTTGCGGTTTTCCCCAAAAATAATCAGCCGTGTTTTAGCCCCGAAGGTTACAATAATGGAGTCCTTATTTGAATCCTTGCCAACAAATTCTGCATTGACGGCTAAATTAAAAACTGTCAGACAAAGCATTAGCAGCGCAAATCGTTTTATTTTCATATCTTTAGTTAATTGTTAATCCACTCATATCAGAAAGGAATTCTCATTGTTTACGTTTACTATCGACACGGGCCAGAATGGACTTAGGGTTAAACCCAACCTCTTCCCAATCCACATGTTCACCAGCCCTGGCATTTTTAAGCTGGCGAAAAACCCTGGTAAAGCGTGAAGTTTTGGGCTCTTCTAGGCTATCATCTTCGTAAGTAACTCTTACCACAGTAGTGCGGTTGGAATTAGTATCGAACTTTGTCACGGGCTGATTTTCCACGATGCGTTCTTGTGACGAAACGGGATTAGGGACATCTATGTCAGAACCGATACTTGCCTGTTTTTCAGATAACTGCACCGAGTCCTCTGTGATCAGATTTTTTGACATTTGCTCTGCCTCTTTCGGATTTTCTTTTGGAACTATTGAAGTTAGTTCAATCGAAATTTCAGAGTCAGGACTTTCAGCCTTTCTATATACGATCAGCGGAACAATCTTGTCTAGCTTATTTTCCGAAGGAAGGAGGCTTTTTCCCGGAGGTTTGGTAACCTCAATCCTCGCCATTTGTGGCCCATGGCTCTCCCATTTATTAAACCAAACAGAATAACCAGCAAGGACCGCCATAGCTACGCCCGCCGCCACATACCATATCCATACCGGAAACTTTTTTTGCCCTGCTTCCTGACCCAGTACTATTCGATTCCAGGCATCGGAAGAAGGATGCTTCTCGAGTCCGGAAAGTTTATTTTTAAAGAGATCATCAACCGGATGCTTTTTCATTTTAGATCTTTGTTAATTTCCTGGAGTCTATTAATGGGGCCCCTGCCAATCAAATGATAACCAGGGTCTCAGATACTACTTTTTTTTTAAATTCACTCTCCCAATCGGCAAGCATTCTTTGAAGCATTGCCCGTGCCCTGTGTAATTGCGATTTTGAAGTGCTCTCTGTAATACCTAATAACTCGGCGATCTCTGTGTGAGCGTAACCCTCGATAGCATATAAATTAAAAACAGTTCGATAGCCCATTGGAAGCTGTTCGATAAGAACCATTATTTCCTGTGCATCCAGATTCTGGTCTGCATACTGGTAGTCTGGAATATTCGAAGCTTCCTCCGAAAGGAAATCTTCCGGGATTCTTTTCTGCTTTCTCAAATACCCCAATGCCTCGTTTACCATGATCCTTCTGATCCATCCTTCAAAACTCCCATCACTCTTAAACTGGCCAATTTTTCCGAACACTTTGATAAATCCTTCAATCATAACATCCTCAGCCATCATCTCATCACCTACGTATCGAAAACACAGTCCAAGCATACGGGAACTGTATTTGTCGTACAGGGTTCGCTGCGCTTTCCGGTCATGCCTTTGTAGAGCAGTTATGAGCTGTGCCTCTTGATTGAACAATGATAAAATTCGACCCATTCTTTATTGGTAGTTTCAAGTACAAGATGCTGATTCATGTTGATCAGGTTGCATGATGGCCTTAACTATTTTTATTTTCGCCTAATGGATACCAGCTTCAAAAAAGAACACGCAGCTCTAAACTACTGTAAACAAGAACCTTACATATCAATTTCAACAAAATCATGTGAAGCATTATTTTATTTTGCCCTTTCAAAAAAATTATCCGGTTCCTTCATTTAGATTTGGCTAAAATTGCGAATACGTCTTGCCAGGCAAAATCTCAGTTTGAAAACAAAAAAATTGCATTTCGACTACTAATTCATCCTACAATTCCTACCAAGGAAATATTTAACAATGTTTGACTCTTCGGCCCCTATCGGGATTTTTGACAGCGGCATCGGCGGTATGACTGTTGCGAGCGCTGTGACCCGGCTTTTACCACAGGAAAATACAATCTATTTTGGTGACACCGCGCACCTTCCCTATGGTGACAAATCCACGGCAGCTATTCAAGCCTATTCCATCAAAATCTGTAACATGCTGATTCAGCAGAACTGCAAACTTATTCTGATCGCTTGCAATTCTGCCTCTGCAGCTGCCTTTGAGCTCGTAAAAGAATACGTGGGAAGCAAAGCACGGGTTCTTAATGTCATCGATCCGGTGGTAGACTACATCAAGGAGCGATATGAAGGGAAGACAGTAGGGTTGATAGGAACGAAGCAAACTGTACTTTCTAACGTGTATAAGAAGAAAGTGGATGCTTTGGACAAAAATATCAATTTGAGATCACTGGCAACACCATTATTGGCTCCTATGATTGAGGAAGGTTTTTTTGACAACAATATCAGTGAAAGTATTATCCGGAGCTATTTGTCAGATTCTTCCCTGGCAAATATTGAGGCACTTATCCTTGGCTGTACGCATTATCCTTTGATTAAAAAACAAATCCAGCAGTTTTACGGTAGTCAGGTCGAAATACTGGACACCTCTGAAATTGTGGCTAATTCGCTGCGGGCACTCCTGGAACAGCATTATTTGGTGAATGAAAGAGGAGCAGGGAAACGTCAGTTTTATGTCTCGGACTACACCCTGTCTTTTGAACAATCCACAAATATATTTTTCGGAAAACAGATTCATCTGGAACATTATCCTTTGTGGGAATAACAAATCAAATCACCTGTACAAAATCTTGACGGGCCCTAGCAAACCAGAAGGCATCGGCTCCCATTTAGACGCATCAAATTGTTTGTAGGTAATGTCTACAATGTTTATGTCGTTAAACTTCTTCCAATCAGGTTGTTGACGGTCACGTAAACGCATATAATTTGCCGAGAGATTGGTAACTTCTATTTCCATCAGGTTACCTTTCGCCATAAGAATACCAGTGTCGATTTTCAGTTGAAAAGGTATCGACCACGCGGTTCCAATTTGCTTTCCGTTAATCTTCACCGTCGCGACTTCTCTTACATCTCCAAGTTGTAAAGTAAGTTCACGCGCTTTCAAGAGATCATTTGAGAGATCAAACTTAATACTGTAACGTGCCGTCCCTGAGAAATAAACCGCAGAATCCGGTAGTGATGACCAGGTTTCAAGTTCGGTCATCTTAGCTGAAACAGGTAAAGATGGCCTTCCTTTGAGAAAATCGATGACCCACTCACCATTAATCTCATGCTCATTTTTAACTATTGAAACCAAGGGAATGTTATCCGTTTCAGATGCTTCTCGTAAAAAGCAGGATTGCCCGGGAAGCAAAGTCAGGTACACCTCCCTCTTTCCCTGAACCATCCGATGTGCCATTAAGGACTCTCCAAATAAGGGATCATATTTTTTCACAGCGTTGTTTTCCGCTAACCGCACCCATCCTTCCCGGAAGGTGTCTCCGAGATTACTTACAAAATAAAGCGCTTTTCCGTTTCTCTCTCTCTTACGAATGTAGGACAGTCCTTTCTCCCCTAGCTCCTCTTTGATTATGCCATTAACGGTAAGCATTTTGCGGATATCCTCGCCTACCTGGACGGAGGGGTAGCTTTTCAATACGGATAGTTCCTGCAAAAATATCCTTTGCCGCTCTTCATTGGAAAAATATCCAGTTACATGAACTGGCATATGTGTATCAAAGACGATTTTCGCTCCGCCTTTTGCCAGCCGTGTCAATTCAGCCAATGTTTCTCCTGGCATATAAGTACTGACAGGTACGAGGATCGTTTTATACCTGGTATTTCCCGAAGTAACCTGGCCATCCCTGTCAACGTGTAGCCTGGTCAACTGCCTGTCTGATAGGAAATCAAAGGCATAACCTTCTTTCCAAAGCCTCCCGGTAAGTTTTCCAAAGGGCAACCCAAGCAACCAACGATCTACGTGATGCACTTCTAATAAGTGAACACCGCCAGCGGATTTAGAAGGCGTAGACCAAAGATCATGTATTGGAAAATAAACCAGAATGTCATTGTCAGGTTGACTGTTTTGCAGCAGCGTCTGGCAATTTTCAACATATTTGTTTAGGAGGGAGAAATGATCAGCAAAATGTGAAGTTGCCCCAAAATGTGTGGAAGCATAAAATAACCAACCCGGATAACTTTCCTTCTGTGGAGAATAGTTTGTACCGTGATAAAAGATATGATTGATGCCAGCCGTAAAAAGCTCGTCAATTTGTGGCTTGATCTGAGAGAGGGAAACCTTAAAGTGGTTCGCCAACCAAGTTCCTGTCTCAGAACTTACTAATTTTTTACCCGAAAAATTCGCTGCAGACGAAGCAAACTTCATCGCCAGCGGGTTTGGCGTACCAAACTGGTTGACCGAATAGTCAGGGTCGACCCGAAGACCGGGAATCTGAAACCGACTCGTTCCGAACGATTCGGTTTCCGGAATATCTGCCTCATCGTACAAATCCAGTAGATTCCCTGGCGAACCATGTGCCTGATAACGTGTCAAGAACCCCTTTTCCTTGCTCCATTTCGTCCATTCATGCGCATAGCGTTCGCGAAGTAACTCTGCCAAAGTCTGATGATAGTCCATTTTCACCAAAGAGGAAGAAGAAGCTCCCGTGGTATCGGATAGGAGAGACAACTTTTCTTCGATACGATACCCCCTCCTTTTTTCAAATTCACTTTGAAAATCGTTTGTCCAATTAGCGCCATACGCCTCGTACGAATCCATGTACATGGATCTCGGAAGCTCTCCTGTCTTTGAAAACGCCGTATCAAACCGTTCAAGATAACGCCTCATGCCATCTGCCAGAAAGGGATCCAAAACCAATCCAGCACCCCCAGGAGCAGCACGCTTTACCTGCTGTCCCGTCGGTTTAATTTTCATTTCCGCGTTTTCAAAAGACATCTGCCGCGCCCCCATTTCCATCTTCACATTCGGCCCGCCAAAAGGCCAGCCAGTCCCGGTAGTGAGATCGACTCCCAGGCCTAATCGCTTTCCTTCCTTCACCGTATACTGCATGACATCTAGCCAATTTTCACTCAAAAACGTAATATTTTGAGAGTCCAAGCCTTTCACCCCGTAAATCGGAATGATATGAACACCACCCAGGCCAGATTTTGCGAAGTAGCCCAATTGGGCAGCAATATCTTCTTTTGTGACAGCACTTCCCATCCACCACCAAAACGTCCACGGCTTGGCAGTTGAAATTTCCTGAGCGGCCGAAGAACCTCCCACAATCAATAGGAATAAAAAGAACAACTTATGCATAACAGATATGTTTTCCTGATAAGTCTTGGACAGGAGTTTTCTCCATATTGTTGGTAAAAACAATTTTGAAACGCTTAGCTAAAATACTCCCAACCACCGTTTTTGAGAAAAAAAGGGCACAAAAAAAGCGAAACCGCCGATGCAGTTTCGCCTGACAAAAAGGTTAAGATGGACCTATTGCCCGGTCAACGCTTTTTGGACACGAGTAGTTACAAATCTCCGTTCAAATTGGGCCTTTTTACTGTTCCTATACCAGAGGTAACCTATAACCGCAACCAATAGGTACGGCATGACAAAAAGATAAACGATACCCGTGTTCAACCCTACTCCAACATTATTTCTTCCATTACCCATTGAGCTCTCAACCGATCCACGGCACATTGCACATTGAGCCCAGGTATCCAAGCTAGCCAGCACAAGGATAAATATTAATCCCGAGGTAACCAATAACTTTTTCATCGATAATAAGGACTTATCATTAGATAGACAACAACGCCACTGATACTTACATAGAGCCAGATTGGTAATGCCCATTTAGTGGCAGACTTATGTTCCGGTAGTTGATTGGTATAGCCAAAATAAACTGCACGCAACACAAACCAAACGACCACAATGGACAAGGTAATGTGTGAAATCAGCAAAAAATAATACAAGTACCGGATCGCCCCCACCCCGCCAAACGGCGTAGATTCGTTTGAAATATGGTAAAGAATGTAACAAATAAGAAATACGGCTCCTAAAAGAAAAGCAGCTGTCATCACCTGCCTGTGTGCGTTTCTGTTTCTCACTTTAATGAAATAGTACCCTAGCATCAGAAGAACAGCGGTTAAACTATTTATAACTCCTATCACATGAGGCAACACCTTGGTCCAGGAGCCCAAGTCTACTTTTTGTCGAATACCTAAAATCGCCGCAACCGCCACTGGTATCGCAAACGCCAGAATATTAATAATACGTTGATACTTTTGTTTCTTTTCAAGCACTAATGTTCCCATCACCTTAAACTTTATTTTTCTTCGCGTAATCCAATATCTTAATTTCCGCCATAAGACGGTCTATTTCATCGCTGTCCGTTCCTGTGTAATACCCTCTTATATGACCTTCCCAATCAATCAGTATCAACTTTCTTTCGGCCAAATCACTTTCAGCCTTCGGTACCTT